>Ga0316204_10000235_pt1 | contig 228285 bp, 194 predicted proteins | sample 6monrhotite_MG_2_FD_205661 | JGI IMG/M metagenome (GOLD analysis project Ga0316204, IMG submission 205661) | Microbial mat bacterial communities from mineral coupon in-situ incubated in ocean water Damariscotta River, Maine, United States -... | ecosystem: Environmental > Aquatic > Marine >... | reverse complement strand
CGGCCAAGGCGACGGAGGAAATCAGCAGCCAGATCGGCGGCATTCAAGGTGCGACGGAGAACTCGGTGCAGGCCATTCAGGATATCACCACGACGATCGGCGAGATCAGCGATATCTCGACGGCGATCGCCGCGGCGGTCGAAGAACAGGGCGCGGCGACCTCTGAAATTGCCCGCAACGTCGAACAGGCGGCGGCCGGCACCGGCGAGGTCTCATCCAACATTCAGGGCGTGACACAGGCTGCCAGCGAAGCAGGCTCAACATCGACCGAGGTTCTCGGCGCCGCGAACGAACTGTCCGAACAGTCGGAACTGCTGAAGAGTGAAGTCGAGAAGTTCATGGACCAGGTCCGCAAGGCCTGATCCGTTGGCTGAACCAAGTGACGCCGCCCGCCGGGAATATCCTCTCGACGAGGCGGCGTCGATGGCTCCACTGCCGGGGCCCGCATAGGGTCGCCTAATCGTCAGCGAGAAAACCGCGGAGTTCGCTAATCGCCTCGGACAGCCCCAGGCGATCAACCCTGACCCCTTCGGGGAAAGCGGTCAGCAGGCGCGACGGCAAGGCGCGGTCGAGCATCACGAAAACCCCTTTGTCCGTCGCCCGCCGCAACAACCGGCCGTAGGCCTGTGTCAGCTTCAAGCGGGTCAGCATTTCATCGTAGGCACGACCGCCAAAGGCCTTGCGCCTGGCCCGATGCAACAGATCGGGACGCGGCCACGGCACCCGATCGAATACGATCAGGCGCAATGACCGCCCGGGAATATCGACGCCATCGCGCACCGCATCGGTACCCAGCAGGCAGGCGTTTTCTTCGGCCCGGAAGATATCGATCAAAGTGCCGGTATCCAGTTCGTCCACATGCTGGGCCAAGAGACTGAAGCCTGCTTCATCCAACGGTCCGGCGATCCGGTCATAGACTCCCCTTAGCCGATTAATTGCCGTGAACAGCCCCAATCCGCCGCCGCCCGCAGCCAAAAACAATTCGCGGGTGGCGCTGGCGACCTGTCGAACATCGGTCTTGTCGACATCGCCAACAACCAGCACCCGGGACCGCCCGACGTAATCGAACGGCGACAATTGGGTATTGATCACCGGCGGCGCGGCAAGATGGCCCGCACCCGTCCGGGCGATGGCATCCTTCCAGTCATCGGGCCAATCGGCGGGGTCGTTGCCCGGCATATCTTCCGGCCAGGCAGGACCATCGCCCTGTTCCGGCGTGCTGTTGCGCAGGGTCGCCGATGTCACCAGCACACCGTGGGCCGGGGCCAACACGGCTTCGGCAAACGGCCTGGCCGGATCGACCCAGTGACGATGCAGGCCGACGTCGATCTCGCGGCCATCGGCGCGTTCGATACTGAACCAATCGACCACCGCTTCCGGCATGTCGTTATGCAGCGCCTTCAGCATATCGGCCCAGGCACTCAACGGGTCAACGCCGCGCCGCTGCAAGCCACGGCTGACCGCCTCGATACGGTTGCGGGTCGCGGTGTCCAAGGTATCGGCTTCGACATCCATCAGCCGGATCAGCGACTTGATCAGCTTCGTCAGCGGCCGGCGCAAGCGAACCAGCGCCGCTTCCAGCGCACCCGCCGCCTCCAGCAGGTCGGCAACCGGCTGATCGGTCGCCGCTTCCAGGCTGTAACTGTTCCCCCCACCGGGACGACCGGAACTTTCACGGGCATAGACATGACGGCGCGCGGCGGCAAAAAAAACTTCCGCCGCCCCAACCGGCTGGCCGCCCCCCAGACGCTGCCGCCAGCCCGGACCCGGCAAGGCGCGGGCGGCACCGAGCGCTTCATCGAGGGCCGCCACGGCATCATCGTCACCAGCGATCAAATCATCGAGACGGGCCCGCAGGCCGCGTGAACGGGACCGCCGTCCGGCCTCGGCGCCAACCAGCCAACGGCGGAGATCTTCTGATTCATAGCCGGTCAGCTCGGCGGAGAAAGCCGAGTCCGCCGCCGAAAAGATATGATGGCCTTCGTCAAAGACGTAGCGGGTCGGCAATTCGCCTTCATCGCCGCCGCCAAGCGCCGCCTGAATCATCACCAAAGCGTGATTGGCAACGACAAGGCGGGCGTGGCGGGCCCGCCGCACCGTGCGTTCGACAAAACAGCGGCCATAGTGTTCGCAGGCGGAATAGGTACATTCACCACGGGTGTCGGTCAGGTCGAGCGTCATCGAACGCCCCACCAGACCGGTTAGCCAGGACGGGAAATCGCCACCGACCATGTCACCATCACGACTCGCCAGCGCCCATCTTGCCATCAGACCAAGCGCCACCGCCTCGCCGCCGGTCGGGTCGGTACCGCCGGACCGTAAACGGGAAACCGCTTCCTGAAAATTGAGCAGGCAGAAATAGTTTTCGCGGCCTTTTCGAATCACCACCTTGGCGGCTTTCTCTTCCGGGTCGGGATAAAGCCGATCGAGTTCACCATCGAGCTGACGTTGCAAGTTGCGTGTGAACGTGCTGATCCAGACGACGCCGTCGTTCTTTTCCGCCCAAACGCTGGCCGGTGCGATGTAGCCCAGCGTCTTGCCGACGCCGGTACCGGCATCGGCCAGCACGACATGAGGCTCGCCCGCCTTGTTGCGAGGTAAAAAGGCCGCCGACACGGCGCCGGCATAGGCCGCCTGCTCGGGGCGTTCTTCCGAACCACCGCCCAGCAGCCGGACCAACTGGGCACGCGCCTCGAGCGGTTCCACCGGCAAATCGCCGGGCGGCGTCGCGGGCGGCCGATCTTCCCATTCGGGAATCCGTTTCCACATGGCGAGACCCGCAAAAACATTGCGTGCGCGGCCATCTTTGCCCTTTTCCCGATCCAAGGTCCGGCCCAGCGCCGCCAACACGGCTTCCGCCCACGGCCAGCCGCCACGCTGCATGGCCAGAACGACGGCGCGGGCATCGGCATCACGACCGGCGGCCAGTTCGGCCAGCAGGGCATACGCCGCCCTGAGCAGGGTTTCCGCCTCGCTATCGTGGCTGACCGGCAAGGGCAGGCCCAGTTCCTCCGCGATGCCACGCGGCGTCGGCAGCACGAAGCGGGCGGGGCGAACGAAAGCGAACAGTTCCAACACGTCGTACACCGGAAAAGGCCGGGCATCGATGCGGCGAAAGTAATTGCGCCCGTGGCAAACAATCGGTGGCCGGTCCGGGTGCAGCCTGCTCTTCGCCTCCCCGACGGTCAGGTTTTCGATCTCGCCATCGGCGCTAAGCCAGACGACGCCCCGCACCCCGGCGATACTGGCCGGTGCGTCGGGAAGTAATATTTGAGTGCCGGTAGAGGTCAGGGGCGGACTGTCGGATTCCATGCCGGGATTATAGGGATAGCGGCCGTCAGGGACCATCGACAAAATCCTTTCCGGCATAGGCAGGAAAGAAAGATTTCGATTTCGAACCATGCTATGGCTATCCCCATGTTAAGCATCCGCAACCTGTCCCGGCCCGGTTTGGGCCCGATTGATTTTAGCCTTCCCGGCGGGAATGTTCTGGTGGTGATGGGGCCATCCGGGGCGGGTAAGACCCTGCTGTTGCGGGCCCTCGCCGATCTTGATCCCAGCGATGGAGACGTTCTGCTCGACGGAGACAACCGCGAGGACATCCCCGCGCCGTCATGGCGAAGGCGAGTCGCCTACGTTGCCGCCGAAAGCGGCTGGTGGGCGGACGGTGTCGAGCGCCATTTCGAAGACCCAGCGGCGGCGGCGAAACTTCTGCCGCAGGTCAACCTGAACGCGGACGCCCTGTCATGGCCGGTTTCACGGCTATCGACGGGCGAAAAACAGCGGCTTTCCCTGATCCGCACCCTGGTCCAGAAGCCGCAGGTACTCTTACTGGACGAACCGACGTCGGCCCTGGACGACACCAGCAAGAACGGCGTTGAGAAACTTCTCATGTCGCGAGCCGCGGACGGCGTATCGCTTGTTATTGTCACCCATGACAGATTGCAGGCGGGGCGCTTGGGCGCCCGTATTCTGATGTTGCGGGATGGGCGGGAGATCGCGCCATGACATTCATCTCCCTTGGATACTCCGATCTGGCCCTGGCCTCGTTGTTGCTATTGTTCAGCGGTATCCTGTCGATTTATCTGCGCCTGGGACTGGAACGCCGAATGGGTATTGCCGCGGTGCGCATGGTGGTGCAGTTGTTATTGATCGGATTGGTCCTTAAGCTATTGTTTTCATTGGTCTCACCGTTATGGACCGGGCTTGCGGCGCTGATCATGGTCGGCCTTGCCGGACGCGAAGTGATGGCCCGCCAGAAACGTAAATTTGCCGGCTGGTGGACCTACGGTATCGGCACCACCAGCCTGATGCTGGCCGGCAGCATCGTTACCGTGCTGGCGTTGACGACCCAGATCCGGCCCGAGCCGTGGTTCGATCCGCGCTTCGCCATTCCCGTTCTGGGGATGATTCTGGGCAATACCATGAGCGGCATCAGCATCGGGCTTGACCGCCTGATGAACGCCGCCGTCGACGAGCGTGGCGCTATCGAAGCCAGACTGGCGCTTGGCCATGACCGGGCCGCCGCCTTTCGCCCGCAAGTGCGCGAAGCCTGCCGTTCCGGTTTGATTCATATCATCAACGCGATGTCGGCGGCCGGCATCATTTCGCTTCCCGGAATGATGACCGGGCAGATTTTAGCCGGTGCCGACCCCACCGAAGCGGTCAAATATCAAATCCTGATCATGTTTCTAATAGCCGGATCGACCGGCATGGGCACCGTGGTCGCCGTAATGCTGTCGGTTCGACGACTGAGCGACACGCGCCATCGGTTACGGCTGGACCGTATCGAAAACGCCTCTGCTCGCCGCCGAGGTTAACCGACGTTTACAACTCCGCCGCAGTTGTTTTATGGTGAGAAAATGACGCAAGCGCTTCACGCTCCGGCCCCCGGCAGGCCAGATCTGGCCGACCATTTCGTCGCCTGTTCGAAGGTTGGGCGTTACCTGACCGTATTCGATGAAAGCCGCTTCATCATCACCGACGACTTCAGGGACACTCACACCATTGACCGCACGGCGGCATCCGTCGCCTCGATTTTCTCAAGGGACCCGCTGGTCGCGGAAGCGGCCCTGCTGCCCCTTGCCAGGGCCGCCGGAGACCCGGCGCGGGACCGGGAATCCTACGAAGAGCTGTTCACCCTGATTGAGGAACAGGCCCTCAACCCGGCCGTGAAGGTGACGGCCGGTTCGATGCTGGAAACCGGTTTCCGCGAGGCCCGGATCCGCGAGATCGAAGCCACGCTGCGGGACAAGATCAGCCCGGCGCGGATACGCTACCGGGCATTCTTGGAAATCATCCGCCAGTTAACGGACCGCAACATCACGCCCCATCTGTTCCGTGACGAATTTCTTGACTTCACCTACGCCGTCGCCGGGCGACTGGATTTTGGCATCTACAGCTATTGCCTGGACCGGATCTTCGGAAACGACCGCATTCCGATGAAGGCCAAAGGCTATCTGGTTTCCGAACTGCTGGGTTTTCCAACGTCCATCCGGCGTGAATTGCTAACCAATATATTGACGGCGCCGGGCACGGAAAAACGATTGGCCGATTTCGTCCGTGACGCCATCAAGCAGAAATTGGGCAGCGTCGTTTCGACCGAAATCGACCTGCTGGTCGCGCTGAAGTCATCGGAAATGTCCATGGACGATATCAATCAAATGATCACCGGAACCGCCTGAGCCAGGCTCTGGCGCGATCGAGGGCGCGACCGAACGCCGGATAGCGCACGATCAGACGCCGCCGCCACAGCCGGGCATGGGGTGACACGCCGGACAGGATGATCAGGCCGATAGCCAAAAACAGAATGCCCTGCAAGAACGGCAGAAACAGCCCGGCAATGCCAACAACCACGAAGGCCCAGCCCAGCACTGTCAGCAGAAAATATCGTCCATTGAGGTTTCGGCGCGCCATGACTAGATCCGATCTTTCGTCGTATGAATAAGGATTTGTTTACTCAACTGTTTACATAATATCATAGGCAGCGCATCTTATATGTTCTCTTTTTGTTCGTGGTCACAATGGCACAGAATTCTTCTATCGAATGGACCGATGCTTCGTGGAATCCGGTAACGGGTTGCACAAAGATAAGTGCGGGCTGTGACAATTGCTATGCGGAGCGATTTTCCGAACGGTTTCGGGGCGTGAAAGATCACCCATTCGAGAGTGGCTTCGACCTGACCTTGCGCCCGGAACGGATACGGCAGCCCTTAAGCTGGCGAAAGCCACGAATGATTTTCGTCAATTCCATGAGCGATCTGTTTCACAAGAAAATTCCCGGCCGCTTTATCGACCAAGTGTTCAGCACGATGGAAGAAGCCGACCACCACACCTTTCAGATTCTGTCCAAGCGCAGCTCCCGCATGCGGAATTACGTCAATAAACGCTACGCCGGAAGGCTCGCCCCGGAGCACATCTGGCTCGGCTCATCCGTCGAGGACGGCACCAAGAAATCACGCATCAAGCACGTCGCCGACATGGCGGCGACCGTCCGCTTCCTGTCGCTGGAACCGCTGATCGGCCCGATGGGAACGCTCGACCTGAGCGGTATCCATTGGGTCATCGTTGGCGGTGAGTCTGGCCCCGGTCATCGACCTATCGAAACATCATGGGTTGCCGACATCCGCGACCAGTGCCTGGTGGCAGGTGTTGCCTTCTTCTTCAAGCAGTGGGGTGGGCACCGACCGAAGGCGAACGGTCGAGAGTTGGAGAAAAAAGTTTGGAGTCAATATCCAACCTTAGGTCAACAGCAATCGGTTAATCCGTCTTTGGCTGCAGCAGAATGATCAGAAAAATTCGCCTTGTTTCGTGATGCTTCTTACTTGATTCCATAATTTTTCTGGAAATTCATTTCTACTTGCGAACATAAGCCAATATAGTCGCTGCCCTTTTGGGCCAGTAACAAGTTCCGAAGCCTTTGATGGTGACATGCCAAGGTTTCTAACCAATTCAAGCCAGTGTTCCATTATTGCTGCTCGCATTTTTAGATTTGGCTGGGAAGAATCCTTGATTGAATTTCTCCAGTCAGGAGCGAAACGGTCAAGAGTAGAGGTATTGGATTCGAGAAACATTGGTAAATTTCTCTGTAAGTCTTGAACACTCACGTGAATAAGCATGTCCATTCTTTTGAGATTCGACAACCGATTGAGAATAACAAATGGTAATGAATCAAGATTATAGGGATCAAGATACGCTAAATGTAAGCCAACAGAATTTAGACGGTCCACCACATTATTTACCGTATTTTCTGCTGAACCATAGTACGTGGTGACTGTTTCACCTAACTCCCGCAAACGCTTCGCGCAAGTATCAACAACCTCGTGATCAATATCACCTATATGAACCGAATTATATGGAACCCCCTTCTCTCTAGCCATTCTACATGCCGCAACAACACCTCCATCATAGAAGAGGCACGAGTTCCGAATATTTACTCTTCCAGGGCCGCAAAAAAGATCAATGAAAGTTGCCTCTGACTTTTCGATATACATTCTTCTCGCAAATCGAGAGGCGTCAACATAACGAACAAGACGTTCGTGCTTCTCGTTTACAACCCAATCACCGACTACCTCTGCCAAAAGACCATCTTGAGGATCAGTCGAATATCGTTCTTTTTTTGGTTTCATATTCCTGTTTATCAATAGCAATGCGCCACTTGTGATTATTATTTTGGCGCCCCGAATTAACTAATACTATTAATATTCTTATTGATAAACATTTAGCATTCCATATTGGGCCGCAAAATGTTGCGAGACCTCAAAAAAAAGATTGAGTTCTTCTCTACCGATCATAATCCAAACTCGGCGCCAACCAGCGTTCGGCTTCGTCGAGGGCCATGCCTTTCCTTTTGGCGTAGTCTGCCACCTGGTCCTTCGAGACCTTGCCGATACCGAAATATTGCGATTCCGGGTGGCTGAAATAGAATCCGGAAACCGATGCGCCGGGAATCATGGCGAAGCTTTCCGTCAGCTTGATGCCGGTATTGGCTTCCGCGTCGAGCAGGCGAAACAGGGTCGACTTTTCGGTATGGTCCGGGCACGCCGGATAGCCGGGAGCCGGGCGGATGCCCTGGTACCGCTCACGGATCAGGTCGTGGTTGGGCAGGTCCTCGTGGTCTGCATAGGCCCAGAATTCGGTGCGCACCCGCTGGTGCATGCGTTCGGCGAAGGCTTCGGCCAACCGGTCGGCGAGGGCTTCCAGCAGGATGGCGCTGTAGTCGTCGTGATCGGCCTTGAAGTCGGCGATTTTCTTTTCGATATCGTGACCGGTGGTAACGGCGAAGCCCCCGATGTAATCGGCCAGTCCGGTATCCTTCGGAGCGATGAAATCGGCCAGCGAGAAATTGGCGCGGCCCGAATTCTTTAACATCTGCTGGCGCAGGAAGTGTAGCCGGTTGGCGACCGTGGCGCGGTCGTCGTCGGCATAAACTTCGACATCGTCATGACCAACCGAATTGACCGGCCAGAAGCCGATAACGGCATTGGCTGTCAGCCATTTTTCGGCGACGATCCGCTCCAGCATCGCATTGGCGTCGGCAAACAGGCTACGCGCCGCTTCGCCGCTGTGAGGGTCATCCAGAATCGCCGGATAAACACCCTTCATTTCCCAAGTGCGGAAGAACGGTGTCCAGTCGATGTAATCGATCAGTTCGGCCAGGTCGTAACTCCTGAATGTTCTGGTTCCCAGAAATGTCGGTTTCGGTGGCGTCGTCGCCTGCCAATCGATTTGATGGCGGGCGGCCCGCGCCGCGTCAATGCCCTGCTGCCTGTTTGTCTTGTCCCGCCCGGCGTGACGTTTGCGGGCGTCGTCATACGTTTCGGCGATGGATGCGACATAGGCGTCGCGCCCGGTCTCGGACATCAGGTTGGAAACCACGCCGACGGCACGGGAGGCATCGGTAACGTATATGGTCGGCCCCTCGTATCCGGGTGCAATTTTGACCGCGGTATGAACTTCCGACGTGGTCGCCCCGCCGATCAGCAACGGTATCGACATGCCTTCGCGCTGCATTTCCAACGCCACTGTGCACATTTCGTCCAGCGAGGGCGTGATCAGACCGGACAGCCCGATGACATCCGCCTTTTCAGCTTTGGCGACCTCCAGAATTTTTGAATACGGCACCATGACGCCAAGGTCGATGACATCAAAATTATTACATTGCAGAACGACGCCGACGATGTTCTTGCCGATGTCGTGCACGTCACCCTTGACCGTCGCCATTACCACCTTGGCCTTGGCTTTATCAACGCCGCCGACTTCCTTTTTTTCGGCTTCAATAAACGGCAACAGATGGGCTACGGCCTGTTTCATCACGCGGGCCGATTTAACCACCTGCGGCAAAAACATCTGGCCCGACCCGAACAGATCGCCAACCACATTCATCCCATCCATCAGCGGACCTTCGATAACATGGATCGGTCGTTCGGCGAGCAACCGCGCTTCTTCCGTATCGTCAACGATATATTCCGTGATGCCCTTGACCAGGGCGTGGGTCAGACGCTCCCCGATGCTGCCCTGCCGCCACGACAGATCGGCAACGGCACCCTTCGCCATCGAGGCGCGGGTTTCATCGGCAACGTCCAACAAGCGTTCCGTGGCGTCATCGCGACGGTTCAGAACGACGTCTTCGACCCGGTCGCGCAGATCCTTTGCGATATCGGCATATACGGCGAGCTGACCGGCGTTGACGATGCCCATGTTCATGCCCGCCGCGATGGCGTTGTACAGGAACACCGAATGCATCGCCTCGCGCACCGGGTTGTTGCCACGGAACGAGAACGACATGTTGGAGACACCGCCCGAAACCATGGCGCCGGGCAGGGTTTTCTTGATCGCCGCCGTCGCCCGAATGTAATCGACCGAAAAATTCCGGTGTTCATCGATGCCCGTGGCGATGGGAAAGATGTTGGGATCGAAAATAATGTCATGCGCCGGGAAGCCGACCTTTTCAGTCAAAATCTTGTACGACCTGGTGCAAATGTCGATCATTCGCTGATAGCCGTCGGCCTGGCCGTCTTCGTCGAACGCCATAACGACGACGGCGGCGCCGAAACGCATAATCTCGCGCGCCTGTTCGGCAAAAATTTTCTCGCCTTCCTTAAGGCTGATGGAATTGACGACACCCTTGCCCTGAACGCACTTCAGCCCGGCGATAATGACCGACAGTTTCGATGAATCAATCATCACCGGCACCCGCGAAATGTCGGGTTCAGAGGCCACCAGATTTAGGAACGTGACCATTTCCTTCTCGGCATCCAGCATCGCGTCATCGACATTAACGTCGATGATCTGGGCGCCGTTTTCAACTTGATTACGGGCGATGTCGAGCGCTTCTTCATAGGCGCCTTCGCGGATCAGCCTGGCAAACTTGGTGGACCCGGCGACGTTGGTGCGCTCGCCGATATTGACGAATCCGGTCACGTCATCGATGGCCAGCGGTTCCAGCCCGCTAAGGTTGCAATGATCGGGCGCCGCCGGGATCCGGCGCGGCGGCAATCCGGCCACGGCCCGGGATATGGCCGCAATATGCGCCGCCGTGGTGCCGCAACAGCCGCCCACAATATTTACCAGGCCGGAGCGCGCAAACTCGCCGATAACCTGCGCCATGTGTTCGGGGGTGTCATCGTATTCGCCGAATTCATTGGGCAGGCCCGCATTGGGGTGAACACTGGTATAGGTTGTCGCGACGCCAGACATTGCCTGAACATGCTGGCGCAGTTCGGTTGCCCCAAGGGCGCAATTAAGGCCAACGCTGATTGGTTTGGCATGGGCCACCGAGGTCCAGAAGGCTTCCGTTGTCTGCCCCGACAAAGTCCGCCCGGAAGCATCCGTAATGGTGCCCGAAACCATCACCGGCAGCCTGACGCCATGATCATCAAAATACTTCAACACGGCATAGATCGCCGCCTTGCAGTTGAGGGTATCAAACACGGTTTCGATCAACAGCAGGTCAACGCCGCCTTCGATCAGGCCATCAATGGCCGTTAAATAAGCGGCGACCAATTCATCGAAGCTGACATTGCGGAAACCGGGATCGTTAACATCGGGCGAGATCGAGGCCGTCCGATTGGTCGGTCCCAGCACACCGGCAACGTAACGGGGCTTGTCCGGTGTCTTCGCGGTGGCGGCATCGGCGGCGGCGCGGGCCAGTTTCGCCCCGGCAACATTGATCTCGCGGACGGTCTCTTCGAGGCCGTAGTCGGCTTGTGAAATGGTCGTCGCGTTGAAGGTGTTGGTTTCGAGGATGTCGGAACCGGCATTCAGGAAATCCGTGTGAATGGCGGTAATCAGATCGGGCCGGGTCAGGCTCAATAGATCGTTGTTGCCCTTCAAGTCCATCGGATGATCGGCGAAACGTTGGCCCCGGTACTCCGTCTCATCAAGACGATGGCCTTGAATCATCGTGCCCATGGCACCATCGAGAACAAGGATGCGTTGGCGAAGCTGTTGTTCGATCGGCGTGGTCATATCAATTATCGTTCCCGTCTATGTCGGATTTTGGTCGCACACCCAGCATATGGCATATGGCATAGGCTAGATCGGCGCGGTTAAGGGTATAGAAATGGAAGTCCTTGACACCGCTGGCGTGCAGCACGCGGCATTGTTCGGCGGCGACGCTGGCGGCCACCAGTTGGCGGGTTTTCGGGTCGTCATCGAGGCCATCAAAAAGCCCCGCCAGCCAATCCGGCACCGCCGTACCGCAGAGGCCCGAAAACGTGCGCACCTGTTTGAAATTTGTCACCGGCAGGATACCCGGAATGATCGGCACGTGAATGCCATGCGCCCGCGCTCGATCGAGAAAACCCAAATAAACATCGGGGTCGAAAAAATACTGAGTGATCGCACGGGTCGCCCCGGCATCGATCTTGCGTTTCAGGTTGTCGAGGTCCGCCTCGGGACTGATCGCTTCCGGATGGCTTTCGGGATAGGCTGCGACGCTGATTTCAAAATCGGCGATGTCCTTTAGTCCCGCCACCAGATCGGAAGCATAGGCGTAGCCATCCGGGTGCGGACGATACGGGCCTTCGGCTTCCGGGGCATCGCCGCGCAGGGCGACGATATGACGAATTCCGGCGTTCCAGTAGCGTTCGGCGATGGCCCGTATTTCGGCCTTGGTGGATCCGACGCAGGTCAGGTGTGCGGCGGCGACAAGATCCGTGTCGCGGGCGAGGGCGACCACGGTATCGTGGGTTCTTTCCCGCGTCGTGCCGCCGGCACCATAGGTAACGGACACGAACGCCGGCTTGACCGGCGCCAGCCTATTGACACAGGACCACAAGGACCGTTCCGCCTTTTCCGTTGCCGGCGGGAAGAATTCGAACGAGACGTTCACATCCTTCGGCAACGGCAATGCGACAATCAGCGACGGATGCGGTGGCCGCCCTTTCGATGTCACATTCATCAAGTTTTGGCGGTGTTGCAAGGTTTCCTGTCTGCTCATGATGCGGCCTCCGGTTGCTTGCAGCCCAGCCACAACGACACCGTCAACGGGTCGCCGGCAAGATGACGTTTGTCGATCACACCCATTCCGCAGGATTCGAACCAGACGGCTATTTCGTCGTCGTCGAAGCCCAGACGGCGGTGGCGATGATCCTGGCGCAGGTATTCAAGTTCGTGAGGCGCGAAATCGACCAGCAACAGGCGCCCGCCAGGCCGTAGCACCCTCGCCGCCTCGGCGATAGCCTGGGCCGGCTGATCGAGAAAGTGCAGAACCTGATGAATGGTCACGGCGTCGAAAGAGGCAGCGGCAAAGGGTATCTGATAAATATCGGCCTGACGGACCGTACAATGATCCATCCCGGCCCGATCCAGATTGCTTCGCGCCATGGCTAGCATCTCCGGCGACAAATCAATGCCCTCGCCGCGCCCGATATGCGGGCCAAAGACTTCCAGAATGCGGCCGGTGCCGGTGCCGATATCGAGCAAATCTTCATTTTTCCGCCCAACATCCCCGCCCGCGCCAAGCAGCATCCGTAGCTGGGCGCGTTCGACCTCCCTTTCGTCGGTATGCAGCGAACGCAAGTCGTCCCAGGCCCCGGCATTGCTGCGAAAATATGCCTGGGCCGCCTGATCCCGCTGGCGCTTGACGTCATTCAGCCTGGCGCTATCGCGCGCCAACTGTTCATCGCCACTCATATTTTTCGGCAGCAGATCAAGCAAGCAGCGGATCAGCGGCGCCCCCGCACCGCGACGAGCCACCCCATAAAAGACCCAGCTGCCTTCCCGCTTGCGATCCAGCAGGCCCGCGTCCGTCAGCAACTTAAGGTGCCGCGATACCCGCGGCTGACTTTGCGACAAAATCCCGACCAGCTCGCTGACGGTCAGGTCTCCCTGCGAACACAACGCCAGCAACCGCAAACGGGTTGGCTCGGCGACGGCACGCAAAGCGGTTATCAAAGGTGCAACGGTATCCATGTTCTGAAACGACATCCATTCGGGTCGAACGCGACCCGTCCATTCTGCGCTGGAAAGTCAGCTTTCTTTCGCTTAATGCTTATCGCATACGGCGCTTATAATAATATAAACATTTCTTTATATGATCGCCTCACCGCTGTCTACAACATTTCCGATCTTACCTAAAATTCAAGATCGGCGACGTCGTGAGTGTTGCATTTTTACAACATCAACGGGTCATTGGGCGACTCCCAAGGTTACTTGGCTGGTTTTTCGTAAAATGCTGTGATATTTCAGGGGCAGTTCAACAGTTAATTTTCTGGCTCTGCCAATACCCCGCGAACAAAATCGAGGAATGACACAACGAAGGCAGCAACACGCGGGACAAATTGTTTCTCTCCCCGGCTATGGTTCATTTTATTAACCTTAAGCAGCAACATTTATTGTCGCCTTAGGGGCTTAATGTGAGACACTACAGAATACGAATGGGAAATCGTTACTTTCCCGTAACCGTTTATACGACATCGAAAAAACAACAGAAGCGTATTCATATATGACCAGTTATCTGAAATCGATTGTCCCGTTCCGGCTTCTTTTTGTTGGCCTGACCGTAGTTTCGCTCGGCGCTTGCGCGACGGCTCCGGATCCTTCCGACCCCGAGGCCGTTGCCGAATATAACGACATCAATGACCCCGCAGAACCGACCATGCGGGCCATTTTCGCCTTTAACCAGTCGCTGGACAACGTGATCCTGAAACCGGCGGCCTCGGTTTACAAGGACGTGGTTCCTGACAAGGGTCGCCTCGGCGTTCACAATGTCCTCAATAACCTGCGCAGCCCGGTGATCTTCTTCAACGATGTCGTTCAGGGCGACTTTTCTCAGGCCCTGCAAACCCTGATGCGGTTTCTGGTCAACACCACCGTCGGCATCTTTGGCTTTAACGACAGTGCCGCCGACCTTGGCATGGCATTCCGCAACGAGGACTTCGGCCAGACGCTGGCCGTGTGGAACATGCCCGAAGGCCCCTACGTCATGCTGCCAATCCTCGGCCCCTCTAATCCGCGGGACGCCGTCGGTCGGGTCGTTGACTTCATCATCGACCCGATGAATATCTGGGCCCACAATGTCGGCATCAACTGGCCCGCACCAACCAAAACCGCCGTTGATGCCGTTGATTTCCGGGCGCTTCATTACGACACCATTGAAGACCTGGAGAAATCATCGCTTGATTTCTACGCCACCGTGCGGACACTCTATCGGCAACGCCGGAAGAACGAAATCAACAACGGCAACGTTGACCCCGCCCTCTCGGTCCCCAAGATCGGACAGATCGGGAATGACAGCGCGGACTTCGAGGAAGTTTCACAAACCAACTGATGGCGGCCCCGATATGAAACGGCAATCATTATTCAAGGCTCTGCCCGCGCTGATCCTGTGCTTTGCGTTTACGGTTCCGGTCACCGCGGCACATGCATCCACTTTTGAAGACGAAGCGACGAGGTTTGTCAAAGATCTGGCCGAAAAAGCGATCGGTGAACTGACGGATAAATCGGTACCAAGGGCACAGCGCATCGCGCGCTTCCGGATATTCTTCAGCAGCCATTTCGCCGTCAAAGGCATCGGCAAATGGATTCTTGGTCGCTACTGGAAAAAAGCCAACGACGACGAACGCGCGGAATATCTGCGCTTGTTCGAAGACCTGATGGTCGTCTCCTATGTCGACCGGTTTGCGACCTACACCGGCGAACCGTTGTTGATCAAAAAGACACTTGCGCAGGACGCCAATAATGTCACCGTTTTCACCGAGATAAAACAACCCGGGGGAGCGCCGGCCATACATGTTGATTGGCGCGTGGCGCGCAAGGATTCCATGTATAAAATCGTCGATGTGATTGTCGAAGGGGCATCCATGAGCAGCACCCTGCGGTCAGATTTCGGATCGACCATCCGCCAGAACGACGGTCGGATTTCAGGCCTGTTGATAGCACTTCGCAAAAAGACCGCGAGCCTGAAAGCCGCCGCCAACTAGCGGAAATACCACCCTTCGAGAAACCGTGCTCGGCGGCAACGAGAGTCTCCAGTGAAACAGTGGCGCATCAGCGAACGGTGGAATTTTGACAGCCTGGCGATGGAAAGCGCCGGGGTCCCCGAACCCAAGCCCGGCGAACTGCTGCTGGCGATGAAAGCGGTGTCCCTGAATTATCGCGACGCCCTGATGATCAATCACGGATACGGTGCGATGTCGGGTGACTTACCCCTGGTTCCGCTATCGGATGGCGTTGGCGAGGTGGCGTCCGTGGGCGATGGGGTTATTGGCATCGAACCCGGCGAGCGCCGACTACCCTGCTTCAACCAGCTCTGGCTTGACGGCATTCAGGAAAATCACATGTGGGCCGGGGCGCTTGGCGGGCCGCTGGACGGCACGGCACGGCAGTACATGTGCGCCCCGGCCGAAGCCACCGTGGCGGTCCCCGATCATTTGAGCGACGAAGAAGCATCGACCCTCGGCTGTGCCGCTATCACCGCCTGGAATGCGCTCAAGAAGATGCCGGAAACGGCCGAAAAAGGCGGTGTTGTCGTGACCCAGGGAACCGGCGGCGTATCGCTGTTCGCGTTGCAATTGGCCAGGGCCCGGGGAGCAACGGTCATCGCCACGTCGTCGAGCGATGAAAAACTGGAGCGCCTGACAGCCCTTGGGGCCGATCACGTCATCAATTACCGCGAAACACCCGATTGGGGCAAGGCAGTGCTGGCACTGACCGACGGCCGGGGAGCCGATCTGGTGGTTGAAATCGGCGGTGCGGAGACCATCAAGCAATCCCTGCGCGCGACGCGCAATGGCGGAACCCTCTCTTTGGTCGGCAACGTTACCGGTTCCGTCGCCGACATCAACCTGCCGCACATTTTCATGTTCCACAAACGGCTGATCGGCATCGCCACCGGCTCGGTCGCCGATTTCCGGGCTATGATGACGGAAATCGCCGACAACGGCCTGCGCCCGGAGCTCGACGAACATATCCATAACTTCGAAGATCTCGGCGACGCCCTCAAGGCCCTGCCCAGAGGCCAGCACTTCGGCAAGATCGTCGTCCGGGTCGGCGCCTAATCCCCCAACGCCGCAACGGTTTGCACTTGATGCGCCCAAGCTGAATTCCTGCTGCTGACAGAGAATGTCTGCCTATCGTTAAAAGGCGACATTTCAGTTCTCAGCCAATCGCATTCGGATCAATAACGTTTGACTATTTGGCCTGCGCAAAATATACGTGCGTCAGGGTGAAGGCCCCTGCCGCTCGCTGGCTTGTCCACGGTGAAGCCTTTATTTTATCACATCCACCTATTTCAGTTGAATGCGGTTTGATGGCAATGCGGGCACCACCTTATTTCCGCATCCAAACACTGAAAGAGGTTTGTGATGAATGGATCATCTTCTCTACCATCAATCGAAGCGCCGAAGGGTCAGGCTAAACGTCTGCGCGTTGAACTTGAAAACGGCGGCCCTTCAATTGATCATAACAGATCACTGGAACTGCTTACCCGTCGGCATGGCTACAAAGCCTGGAACACCATTCAGGCAGCGATTGGCAACCAGCCGCAGTCACGTCCCGTGGCGCTCGGTCAGCGGGTCAGCGGCCACCATCTCGAGCGACCACACGAAGGTGACCTTATTGGGGTCAAGAAACTTACCGCGCCTGGCAGGTTCCAGGTGAGTTTTGACGTCGACGAACCGGTCGATGTTGTGACGTTTCAAAGTTTCCCTTCATTTCGAAAACGTGCCTCCTGTTCCGCCGGAACCGATGGAATGACGGTGGAGAAAACGTCGAATGAGCAACCGCGCTTGAGACTGGATCTCCAAGGCCGCTAGGGTGCTCCCGGGTTAACGCGAGTTTTAGGGTCTCATTCGATAACTTACTTTTGAGTACAATCATGACTGATTCAACATCTTCCAACGATAACGTCTACCTCACCGGCTCCTTGCCAAGGCTGTTCGCAAAGACGGCAACACCGATCATTGTGGTGATGACGGTTAACGGTCTCTTCACTTTGGTAGACGCCTATTTCCTCGGCGCCTACGTGGGAGCAGATGCTCTGACCGCCGTGACACTGATGTTCCCGCTCTACATGCTGCTAGTAGCCTTATCGACGCTGGTATCAAACGGATTTTCAAGCATGTTCGCACGCCTGTTGGGGGCGGGTCAGAGGACCGAAGCCCGTGCGGTATTTGGACAGGCCATCCATTTGTCGTTGGTCGTGTGTGCGGTTCTCATCGCTCTGTTTTCGCTCGGCGGGGATGCACTCTCGCTAGCGGTTGCAAACGGATCAGAGCCCCTTGCCCAGATGGGACACACCTACATCTCAATCCTGATCTATTGCTCGCCGCTTGTCTTCGTATTGGCAATCAATATTGTTGCTCTGCGTTGTGAGGGAATGTTGTCTGCGATGGCGGCTATCACGCTGATGTCGGCGTTGCTTAACATCACATTCGACTATCTATTCATCGTCGAGATTAGATTGGGCGTCGCAGGTTCGGCTTACGGAACCGTGCTTGCGCAAGTCTGCTCGATGCTGGCGGTAATGACCTATCGAATGATCGTGAGTGCGAAGAATACCGCGTCACTGCCTTCCTTAAAGTTTAACTGGAACCATTGGGGCGAACTCCTGGCATTGGGTGCGCCATCAAGCTTGGGCTATATCGGGGTTTCTCTTTCAGCCGGCCTGACCCTTTATTGCCTGCAATTGTGGGCCGGAGAGGCCTACGAATCGACGGCCGGTGCCTTTGGCATCCTCACACGTCTAATGACCTTCACGTATCTGCCGTTACTCGGCCTCGGCATGGCCTTCCAAACTATTGTCGGAAACAATTACGGCGCGAAGAACTGGCACCGCTCAAACGGATCGTTGAAACTGTCGTTGGTGATCGCGTTCACCTATTGCGCGGCGGTGGAAACGGTGTTCATAGCCACACGATCAGAGATCGGATTCGTCTTCGTGGACGATGCCGGCATCGCATCGGAAATCGCTCGCATCATGCCCTATGCGCTCGTGCTGATGTTTGTGTTCGGCCCCTTGATGATGATCGGAACATACTTTCAAGCAATCGGCGACGCTACGCGAGCAGCTATCCTCGGTCTGTCACGGACATATTTGTTCGCGTTGCCGCTGACATTACTTCTGCCATTCTGGTTTGGAGAACCGGGCATTTGGTTAGCAGGCATTGCCGCCGAACTGTTGACGTTGACACTTACAATCGTGGTTCTCAATCGCCGAAGTCAGCGGAGCGGCAAGCACTGGGGGATGTTGGAGCCATCAGCCTGAAGACCGCTTTTGGGCCAAAAGCAGGCCTTGCTGAGCGTCGCTTCAGATCATCTTTTCAACGGCTTGTATTTAAGACGATGGGGTTGGTCGGCATCGGTGCCCAGGCGGCGATGGCGGTCGGCCTCGTAGTCTTCGTAGTTGCCTTCGAACCAGACCACCTGAGAATTGCCTTCAAACGCCAGCATGTGGGTCGCCAGCCGGTCAAGGAACCAGCGATCATGGCTGATGATGATGGCGCAGCCGGCGAAATCGGCCAACGCGTCTTCCAGCGCGCTTAATGTTTCCAGGTCCAGATCGTTGGTCGGCTCATCAAGCAGCAAGACGTTGGAGCCGGACTTCAGCATATTGGCCAGGTGCACGCGGTTGCGTTCGCCGCCCGATAACTGGCCGACTTTCTTCTGCTGGTCGGCACCCTTGAAATTAAAGCGCGACACGTAGGCACGACTGGCCACGGCGCGCTTGCCGAGCATGATTTCATCGTCGCCGCCGCTGATTTCCTCCCAGACCGTCTTTTTGGGGTCGAGCGAATCCCGCGACTGATCAACATAGCCAAGCTTAACCGTTTCGCCGACCCGCAACGTACCGCCATCGGGTTGTTCAGCGCCGGTGATCATTTTAAACAGCGTCGTTTTACCGGCGCCGTTGGGGCCGATAACGCCGACGATGCCGCCAGGCGGCAGCCGGAAGCTGAGGTCATCGATCAGTAATCTGTCGCCAAATCCTTTATCCAGGTTTTCGGCTTCAACAACCAGACTGCCGAGGCGACCGCCCGGCGGAATGACGATCTGGGCCGTTTCGAGCCTCTTGTCACCGGCTTCGGCCAGCAGGTCGTCGTATGCCGTGATACGGGCCTTGCTTTTGGCCTGCCGGGCGCGCGGCGATGAGCGGATCCATTCCAGTTCCTTCTTGAGATTTCGCTGACGGGCCGATTCTTCTTTTTCTTCCTGGGCCAGACGCTTTTGCTTCTGTTCCAGCCAGGCCGAATAATTGCCTTCGTACGGAATGCCGCGACCACGGTCCAGTTCAAGAATCCAGCCGGTGATGTTGTCGAGAAAATAGCGGTCGTGGGTGACCACCATGACGGTGCCTTCATAGTCCTTCAGAAACGTTTCCAGCCACGCCACGGATTCAGCATCCAGATGGTTGGTCGGTTCATCGAGCATCAGAATTTCCGGTCGTTCCAGCAGCAGCCGGCACAGCGCCACCCGTCGGCGTTCGCCACCGGATAGTTTGGTAACATCGGCGTCGCCCGGCGGGCAGCGCAGGGCGTCCATGGCGATGTCCAGCGTGCGTTCGACTCCCCATCCATCGACGGCCTCGATCTTTTCCTGCAAATCGCCCTGCTCGGAAAGCAGTGCATTCATTTCGTCGTCGTCCATGGGTTCGGCGAAGCGGGCACTGATTTCGTTGAAGCGTTCCAGCAGGCGCACCGTATCGCCCAAGGCCATCATGATATTGCCCTGAACGTCGAGCGCCGGGTCCAGGTCCGGTTCCTGCGCCAGATAACCGACACGGACGCCTTCGGCGGCCCAGGCCTCGCCGCCAAAATCCGTATCGATCCCCGCCATAATCTTCATCAACGTCGACTTACCCGCGCCGTTCGGGCCTAAGACGCCAATTTTGGCGCCGGGCACGAAAGAAAGGGTAACCCCTTTCAGGATTTCCCGACCGCCGGGAAACGTCTTGGTCAGGTTTTTCATCACGTATGAATATTTGTAGGACGCCATGGGGCTCTCCGATTATAGGGCATTTGATCTGGAGCGCTTTGTAGCGCATCCCAGGGCCGCCCGCAACGCGCACTTTAGGGCTGAATGAAAAAGCCGATGACGTCCTGAAACAGAACCAGCAAAAAGAATATTGCGGCGACGACCCCAAACATCAGGCGCATATAATCGGCCTTGCCGTCGGCATCGCGGTGTCGAAGGCCATACCAGACGATAGCCCCGGTCAGGATCAGGAATATCCAGTTAAGAAAGGCTTCCTGATCGAACCGCGCGAGGGTTTCAAAAAATCTCATTGAATGTTCCAATTTCATCACTGCTGGGTCAATATAGACCGATCCGGACCAGACTTCATCATTTCATCCCGCTGTAATCTGAATCCGGGCAAATCTGACGATGACCGGAGAGCCATAGTGAACGAAAAAACGACGAAGCTATTAGAATCTCTCATGGAAATTGGGACGTCTTACGCCGTCGATATTATGGGCGCGCTGGTTATCCTGATTGTTGGCTGGATCGCCGCGGGCTGGGCCGGACGCCTGACACGAAGGGCAATCTACAGAATCCCGAAAGTCGACGATACCGTCGCGCCGATTGCCGCCAGTTTCGTCAAATACACCATTCTGGCCTTTGTCATCGTCGCCGTGCTGGCACAGTTCGGCATCGAGACAACGAGTATCCTCGCGGTGTTTGGCGCCGCCGGTCTGGCCATCGGACTCGCCTTGCAAGGAACCCTCTCGAACATCGCCGCCGGCATAATGTTGCTGCTGCTGCGGCCGTTCAGCGTTGGCGATTTTATCGACGGCGGTGGCATTTCAGGGACGGTGGAGGAAATCGGTTTGTTCACGACGCGCTTCAAGACGGCTGTCGGTTTATTTGTCGTTGCCCCGAATTCCAGCCTGTGGGGCAGCACCATCACCAACTATTCGCGCAATCCGCAACGCCGTATAGATCTGGTTATCGGCGTCGCCTACGATGATGACATCGACGGCGCCATGACGGAAATGCAGGCGCTGATGGAAAGCGACGGGCGCATGCTGAAAGACCCCGCGCCGCAGGTTTTCGTCACTGAATTAGCCGATAGCTCCGTCAATATGACACTTCGATGCTGGGTCGATACGTCTGATTACTGGCAAACGTTCTGCGATCTGACCCGAAACGCCAAGCTACGGCTTGACGAAAAGGGCTATTCCATCCCCTTCCCGCAACGCGAGTTTCATATGGCTTCAGGGACTGCCCCGGCGCAAATCCGGTAACGGCAGGGACGACGCCCAGGCGGCAACGATGAACATCGCCGAAATGGCCAGGCATGCCGTCAGCCCGCCCCACTGGTAGGCGATGCCGGACAACAGCGTTCCGAGCAGTCGCCCGGCGGCGTTTGCCATGTAATAAAAGCCGACGTTCAGGGCGACATGGTCGGCATCGGTATAGGCCAACACCAAATAGGAGTGGATGGCCGAATTGACGGCAAAAACGAAACCGAACACGACCAAGCCGACAATCACCGCTACACCGGGCCGCAGATCGGCCCAGACCGCGCCCGCAATCGCCAGCGTCACGACGGCCAGCAGCAGAATCCAGGACCGGCTGAGGCTGCCATCCGGTGAATGCGCACCGCGCGACAGGAGCTTCGGCGCCAGCATTTGCACAAAACCATAGGCGATCACCCAGGCGGCCATATAGCCGCCGACTTCGGCATGCCCCCACCCCAGTTCGGCGGCCAGAAACAACGGCAACCCCACGACAAACCAGATATCCCGCGACCCGAACAGAAAAAACCGGGCCGCCGACAGAAAATTGATGGTGCGGCTTTTTGACAGAATGGCGCTGAATCTGATCTTGCTTTTCACCTGCCCGATTTCTTCTGAAATGGCCAGCAGGCTTACGATCAGGACGACCGACAGGGCCGCCGCCATGGCATATAACGCACCGCTGAAACCAAGCCAGACGAGCAAACCGCCGCCCCCGAAAAAGCCAATGCCCTTAAGAGCGTTCTTTGACCCCGTCAGTACCGCCACCCATTTGAACAACGAACCGTCGGCCCCATCCGGGGCGAGCACCTTGACGGCGCTTTTTGAGCTCATTTTCGTCAAGTCCTTGGCGATGCCCGACAAGGCCTGACAGCCCATCACATAGGCAATGCCGGCGACCACCGGCCACGCTGCATCGAACGCCGCCAGCGCAATCAAGGCGGCGACTTGCAACCCGAGGCCAAAAAACAACGTGATCCGGAGCCCCAGGCGGGAGCCGATCCAGCCGCCGATCAGGTTCGTGACGATGCCGAAGAACTCATAAAGCAGAAACAGCAGGGCGATTTCCAACGGGGTGTACCCCAGCTCGAAAAAATGCAGCAGCACCAGCATACGCAAGGCGCCGTCGGTCAGCGTAAAACCCCAATAGGCCGCCGTGACGAGAGCGTAATTACGAATGGCGGCGCTCATCCCTACAGGTGCCCGGCGACGGTATCGGCCAATTCCACTATCCGGTTCACATAGCCCCATTCGTTGTCGTACCAGGCCAGAATTTTCAGTTGCGTGCCATCGACCACCATGGTCGATGGGCCATCGATGGTGGCCGAATGAGGGTCGTTGATGAAATCGGTCGAAACCAGCGGCCTTTGTTCGAACGCGAGGATACCCTTCAGGTTATTGTTGGCGGCGTCTTCGAACCAGCCATTGACCTCCGACACGCTGACCTGTCGTTTGACCTCGAACACGCAATCGGTGATCGACGCATTCAGCAGTGGCACCCGCACGGCGAGTCCGTTCAACTTACCCTTCAATTCCGGGTAAATCATGGTGATCGCCGTTGCCGACCCGGTGCTGGTCGGGATCAGATTGAGCAGCGACGAGCGCGCCCGGCGCAGATCCTTGTGCGCCAGATCAACCACGGTCTGCGTGTTGGTGACATCGTGGATGGTCGTGATCATCCCGTGTTCGATACCGACCTTTTCCTGCAACACCTTGACCACCGGGGCCAGGCAATTGGTCGTGCAGGATGCCGCGGTCAGCAGATGGTGACGGGCCGGGTCATACAGGTGATCGTTGACCCCGACGACCACATTCAGCGCCACCTCTTTGACCGGGGCGGCGACGATAACCTTCTTCACACCCTGATCGAAATAGGCTTGCAATTGCCCCGGATGCCGAAATTTGCCCGTGCATTCAAGAACAATATCGCAACCGGCGGCCCCCCAACGGCCTTCTTCGATGGTCGGTGCCGACGAATGGGGGATCGCCGTTCCATCGACCAATAGCCGGTTCTCGATGGCCGCCGTTTCCCTGTTCCAGCGCCCATGAACGGAATCAAAACGCAACAGGTGCGCCGACGTTTCCGGTCCGCCCCTGAGCTCGTTAATCAGCACCCATTCGAAGCGGGGATTGCCCCAGGCGGCGCGCAGGGCGAGCCGACCCATCCGCCCAAAGCCGTTGATGCCTATACGAATACTCACGTCAAATTCTCCGAAACACGTTTCAAATATAGCCGGCGATAGTACTAATCGATTATGACACCTTGATGATCGCCCGGTTTGAAAGCCAAATCGCCCAACAAAAATAGCCATTCACTGAAAAGTTTGGAAACAATGTTTGATCACCTCAATAATAATTTATGTCGCAAACTTTCCTTATTTGATCCACATTTACATCAACATGATATCGTGACCGGAACACCCGCCTATGACGCACGAGGCCGACTTCGCCATCAATGAGAAAACGTGCTCCCGCTTCATCAGCTCTTTTGAAGCGGTCAGGAAGTATCTTGGCCTTAACATCAAGGTCCACTGCGACGAACATATTATGGGACGGGGCCAAATATTCCTGTTCAACCATTTCGCCCGTTTCGAGACATTTATCCCGCCCTTGATCCTGTTCCAGCAAACCGGCGCCTACTCCCGGTCGATCGCCGACCATCAACTTTTCAAAAGCAATGAAAGCCTGGGCGGATTCTTGCGTGACGTCGGCGCCGTGCCGAACGATCTGCCGGGCTTGCTGCCCTTTCTGGCCGCCGAAATCCTGCGTGGCAAAAAAGTCGTTATTTTTCCGGAAGGCGGCATGATCAAGGACCGCCGGGTGATGGAAAGCGATGGATCGTTCGGGGTTTTTTCACCGACCGCCAACCACCGGCGCAAACATCATCGCGGCGGCGCGGTGCTGGCCCTGACGCTGGATATTTTCAAGCAGCGCATCCGCAACCTGTTCGAACGGGACGATATGGAAAGAATAGAGCGGTGGGTCAAATCGCTGGGTCTGGACAGCAAGGAAATTCTCTACGACAGGGCCCATGAACCAACCCTGGTGGTTCCCGCCAACATTACCTTCTACCCGATCCGGATCGACGAAAATTTATTGAGCCGCGGCGCCGACTTGCTATCCAAGGGCCTGCCCGACACGTTCATCGAGGAACTGGTGATCGAAGGCAACCTGTTGTTCCGCGATACCGACATGGATATCCGGCTGAGCGATCCCGTCGAATCGCAAAAAAAGTGGCGCTGGTGGGAAAAAATATTGCTGGAAAGATATTTTCTGTCCGTATGGTCACTGGACGACCTGTTCGGTCTGCGCGAGGGCGCCGAGGGAAGCTTCGCGGAAAAAATTCTGGCCAAATGCATATCGCGGGAAACCTACCGTATCAGCGAAGCCGCAACGCGCAGCATGTATTCCGCCATCACCATCAACCTGAGCCATCTGGCATCGAGCCTTGTCATCAAATTGATCGGTCGCGGCAAAATGAGCGTTGGCATAAATAACTTCCATCGCACCCTTTATCTGGCGATGAAGGATTTGCAGACCCGGACTGGTATCCATCTGCATCGCAGCCTGTTCTGGCCGGATCGTTATCGCGGGCTGATCGATGGCGACAATGCCGAACTGGACCGGTTTTTCACGACCTGCCGTAAGTCCGGGCTGGTTGGCAGGACCCGAAAGACCTACCGATTCCTCGACAAGCTTTGCCATGGCTATGAATTCAACGATATCCGCCTTGAAAACCCGCTGATGGTCTACGCCAACGAAGTAAAACCAATAAGCGCGATTGATCAGGCCGTGGACACCGCACTGGAGAAATCTGCGACCGCGACGGACCAGGAAATCGCCACCCTGCTGTTCGACGACGAAGTCCGCGCCCACGCCTGGAACAAAGGCCATTTCACCAGCACTAAACACCTGGAAATCAATGCCGGGGAAACGGCGACAAAAAGCGGCGCCCCTTACCTGCTGACCCCACCGCAGGGCAACGCCCGGACTGGCGTCCTGCTGGTCCACGGCTTTCTCGCCTCGCCTGCCGAATTGAGCGATTTCGGTCAGCAGATATCTGGCCCGGACGTCGCCGTCATGGGGGTGCGTCTGGCCGGGCATGGCACCTCGCCGTGGGACTTGAAAAGGCGGACGTGGCGAGACTGGCTGAATTCTGTTCGCCGCGCCCACCGGATACTTTCCGCCTTTTGCGACGACATCGTCATCATCGGGTTTTCCATGGGCGGCGCATTATCGCTTCTGTTTGCCGCCGAACACCCCGGAAAGCTGGCCGGAGTCGCCTCCGTATCGGCGCCTATCGCTTTTCGTGACCGCAAAATGGCATTCGTGCCGCTGGTTCACAGCATAAACAAACTGGCCTCGTGGCTGCCGTCGTTCGAGGGGATCATGCCGTTCCGCGAGAACGACAGCGAACACCCCGACATCAACTACCGCCACATTCCAATCCACGGGCTGTACCAGATGCGGACGCTGACCAACGACTTACAGAACCACCTGCCTGCAATCGACGTCCCGACGATGATCATTCAAGGCAACGAAGACCCGGTCGTCGAACCCGAAAGCGGCCGCATAATCTACAATGAATTAGCGATTTCCGACAAATCCCTGCATTGGGTGCCATCTGACCGGCACGGAATTCTCAACGAAGACATTGGCGAGACGCATAAACTGTTGATCGAATTTATCAAACGATCGACCGGCGGCCTGCCGTTACAAGTGGAGACAGGAACTTGAACAACATCCCCACCGCGGCCCCCGGCCAGACGCCACCGCTTCAACCCGCCTGTGTGATTTTCGACGAAGCCGTAAGCCGTGCCCCGCAGGCGCCCTGCCTGGATTTCATGGACAAGGTTTATTCCTATGGCGAGGTCGGAGACCTGGTCAGACGGGCGGCCCGCGGGTTGCAGAACCTGGGTGTGAAAAAAGGGGACCGGGTCGGCATTTGCCTGCCCAACTGCCCCTGTTACGTGGTCTCCTACTTCGCCGTGCTAAAGACGGGGGCCACCGTTGTTAATTTCAATCCGCTGTATACGGAACTGGAAATTCGCGATCAAATCAAAGACAGCGGCATCACCGTAATGGTCACGCTCGACGTCAACGCAATATATCCAAAAATCGCCCCCGCCATGGATGGGACGAACCTTGATACGATTGTCGTCTGCTCGATGGCCGCTGCCCTGCCGTCGGTCAAAAGCTGGCTGTACCGGATTTTCAGGCGCGGCGACATCGCATCTGTTCGCTACGACAGCCGGACCTTGTCATTTGCAACATTAACCAACGATAACAGCGCCCCGGAGCCGGTTGAAATCGCCCCTCTTAACGACCTTGCCGTCCTGCAATATACGGGCGGCACGACAGGCATCCCCAAGGGCGCGATGCTGACCCATGCCAATATCGCCGCCAACACCGAACAGGTTCGGATATGGATGGGTGATGGCGGGTCATTCGGCGAAGACAGCTTCCTGTGCGTCATTCCCTTCTTCCACGTCTTCGCCATGACCTCGATCCTGAATTTGGGCGTTGCTATCGGCGCGAAGATGATCCTGCTGCCCAGGTTTGAACTGAACACCGCCCTCAAGACCATCGACGCCAAGCGCCCGACCCTGTTTCCCGCCGTACCGACCATTTACAGCGCCATCATCGGGGCGCCGGATATCGGTCGCTACGACCTGTCTTCAATTCGCTTTTGCGTTTCCGGTGGCGCCGCCCTGCCGATCGCCGTTAAAAGCCAATTCGAAAAACTGACCGGGTGCGTCGTCGTCGAAGGCTATGGACTGACCGAGTCGTCCCCGGTGTTGACCTGCAACCCGCCAAACGGCATTAACAAGCCTGAATCCATAGGCCTGCCCATGCCGTGGACCGAAATCGAAATCCGCGACCTCGCGGATCCGGACAAAACCCTTGCCCAGGGTGAGCGCGGTCAAGTCGCGGGGCGGGGGCCGCAGGTTATGACCGGATACTGGAACAATCAGGAGGAGACCGACTTTGTGCTGAAGGACGGCTGGTTATTGACCGGCGACGTCGGTTACATCGACGAAGATGGGTATGTCTTCTTGACCGACCGCCTCAAGGATATCATTGTCTGCTCTGGCTTTAATGTCTACCCCCGGATCATCGAAGATGCCATTTATCAACATCCGGATGTTGCCGAGGTTACGGTCATTGGCATCCCCGATGAATACCGCGGCGAAAGCCCGAAAGCTTTCGTCAAACTGATGGATGGCGGCACCGCCAGCGAACAGGATATTCTCGATTTCGCGTCCGGCCTGCTCAACCCTATCGAGCGACCGTCGGACGTGGAAATTCGCGATGAATTGCCGAAAACCATGATCGGCAAGTTGTCAAAAAAGGAACTGGTCGCGGAACATCGCGAAAAAACAAACACCGATACATAAAAAGGAATCAATCAACATGACCCCGATTGTTATTGCCGGATACGTCCGCTCTCCGTTTACGCCCGCATACAAAGGTGCCCTGGCCCGGACCCGCCCCGACGAAATGGCCGGACAGGTCGTCCGCGCGCTGATCGAACGCACCGGGGTCAATGCCGACCGTATCGAAGACCTAATCGTTGGTTGCGCCTTCCCGGAAGGCGAACAGGGGTTCAACGTCGCCCGCCTGATCGGCTTTCTGGCCGACTTGCCTGTGTCGGTGGCGGGCGCCACGGTCAACCGGTTTTGCGGATCATCCATGCAAGCCATCCATATGGCCGCAGGGGCCATGCAAATGGGCGCGGGCGACGCCTTCATCTGCGCCGGTGTCGAATCGATGTCGCGAATTCCGATGACCGGCTTCAACCCGATGCCGCATCCGGGCCTGTATGAACGTTATCCCGCAGCCTATATGGGGATGGGTGAAACGGCGGAAAATGTCGCTGAAAAATACGGCCTTAGCCGCGCAGAGCAAGAAGCCTTCGCCGTCGAAAGCCACAAGAAAGCATCGGCCGCGCAATCCACCGGAAAGCTGAAAGATGAAATCGTCGCCATCAAGACCGCCGGCGGCGATGTTTCCGAAGACGGTTGCATCCGACCCGAAACAACCAGGGAAACATTGGCAGGCCTGAAACCGGCCTTCAGCGAGACAGGATCGGTCACCGCCGGGACATCCTCGCCATTGACCGATGGCGCGGTGGCGACGCTGGTCTGCACCGAAGACTTTGCCAGCGCCAACGGGATTGCGCCGCTGGCCCGCATTAAATCCATCGCCGTCGCCGGGTGCCTGCCGGAAATCATGGGCATCGGCCCGGTCGGCGCCAGCCGCAAGGCGCTGGAACGCGCCGGGATCACGGCCGCCGATCTGGACGTCATCGAATTAAACGAAGCGTTTTCCAGCCAGTCGCTGGCATCGATCCGCGATCTGGATCTGGATATTTCGAAAATCAATTTCGATGGCGGCGCTATCGCGCTTGGCCATCCGCTTGGCGCGACCGGCGCCCGCATCACCGCCAAGGCGGCGCAGGTGCTGAAGCGCGAGGGGGGTCGCTATGCGTTGGCAACCCAGTGCATCGGCGGCGGCCAAGGCATCGCGACGATCCTGGAGTCGATCGCATGAGCGAGATCAAGAAAGTCTGCGTCATCGGCGCCGGGGTGATGGGGGCCGGCATCGCCGCCCAGGCCGCCAACGCCGGAGCCGATGTGATTCTGCTGGATATTGCCGAAACAGCCGCTTCCGAAGCCATTGCGCGCATGAAAAAAGCCAAGCCGGCGGCCTTTATGCACCCCCGAATTGCCAAACGGGTGACGCCCGGCGCGACCGGCGACAACCTGGCGCTTGTCGGTGACTGCGACTGGGTCATCGAAGCGGTGATCGAACGGCCCGATATCAAACAGGACCTGTACCGTTCACTGCTGCCGCATCTGAAAGCCGATGCCATCGTCAGTTCAAACACCTCGACGCTGCCGCTGCAGGTTCTCACCGAAGGCATGGACGAGGCCTTGAAAAAGCGCTTCATGATCACCCACTTCTTCAACCCGCCCCGTTACATGCGGCTGATGGAACTGATCACCGGGGACGATACCGATACCGCGGCGATTGACCGCATCCGCATTTTTTGCGATGCGGGCATGGGCAAAAGCGTTGTCCCGGCAAAGGACACACCGGGCTTCATCGCCAATCGGATCGGTACCTTCTGGCTGCACGCCGCCGTTACCGAGGCCATGCGCCGCAACATCGGTGTCGAAGCCGCCGACGCCGTTCTTGGCCGTCCGGCGGGTGTTCCCAAAACCGGTATTTTCGGGCTGCTTGATCTGGTCGGCCTCGATTTGATGCCACACGTCCTGGCCAGTTTCGAAAAGGCACTGCCTGCCGACGATGCCTTTCACACCTTCGGCACGGCGCCAGACCTGCTGCCGAAAATGATCGAGGCCGGTTACACCGGACGCAAAGGCAAGGGCGGCTTCTACCGCCTGAACAAGGACGGCGGCAAGAAGGTCAAGGAAGTGATCGACCTTGCAAGCGGCGACTATGCACCAGCCCTCCGGCCCCGGCCCGACGCCCTGAAGGCGTTCAAGAAGGGCGGGTTGCGGGCAATGCTGTCCCACGACAGCGCCGAGGCCAGATACGCGCGAGCCGTCTTGCTGGCGACGCTGTCCTATGCCGCCTCGCTGGTGCCGGAAATCGCCGACGATGGTGAGTCCGTCGATCGCGCCATTCGTCTCGGCTACAACTGGAAAGTCGGCCCGTTCCAACTGATCGACAAACTGGGCGCGGCCTGGCTGGCGGCGGCCCTGACCGAAGACGGCATCACCGTGCCGCCGCTGCTTGCCGCCCTTGGCGATAAATCATTCTACCGGGTGCGCGACGGGCGACTGCAACAGTTCACCGGGACCGACTACGAGACCGTCAATCGCCCCGACGGCGTGCTGCTGCTGGAAGACGTCAAACGCGCCAGCAAGCCCATTTTTAAGAACATCTCGGCCAGCCTGTGGGACATTGGCGATGGCGTCGCCTGCCTGGAATTCACGTCCAAGATGAACTCCATCAATCCCTTCATTATTTTCATGATCGAAAAGGCGGTCCGCGACTTACCGAAGCGCGGCTTCAAGGGCCTGGTGCTGCACAACGAAGGCAGCAATTTTTCCGTCGGCGCCAATATCGGGTTGCTGCTTTATGGCGCCAAACTGAGGCTGTGGCCGTTCGTTCACTGGACCCTGAAACGAGGTCAGGACGCATACCAAAAGCTGAAATACGCTCCGTTTCCTGTCGTTGGCGCACCGTCCGGCATGGCCCTCGGCGGCGGCTGCGAAATATTGCTGCATTGCGATGCCGTCGAAGCCCATGCGGAATCCTATATCGGGCTGGTTGAAGCCGGTGTCGGGATCGTCCCCGGCTGGGGCGGCTGCAAGGAACTTCTGGGCCGCTGGACCGCCAACAAGAAACGCCCGGGCGGACCGATGCCGCCGGTGATGAAGGCATTCGAAACCATCGCCATGGCGGCCGTCGCGACATCGGCGGTGGAGGCCCGCGATCACATGTTCCTGCGCGACCACGATAATGTGGTGATGAACCGCGACCGGGTATTGGCGGCGGCCAAGGACCGGGTCCTGAAAATGGCGCCGGATTACACACCGCCGGAACCGTACGAGCTGCATTTGCCGGGTCCGACCGGTCGAACCGCGCTGCTGTTGGGGGTGCGTGATTTCGTCGCCAAGGGCGTCGCATCGGCCCATGACGCCACCGTCGGCGGCGAACTGGCGCGGGTGCTCAGCGGCGGTGACACCGACGCGCTGGATATCATGACGGAAGACCAAATCTTGAAACTGGAACGCGACGGCATCCTGAACCTTGCCAAAACGCCACAAACGCGGGCGCGGGTTGAACACATGCTGAAAACCGGAAAACCCCTGCGAAACTAAGGAACGCTATAATGTCGACGCCGACGCTTATCCTGATTTCTATTGCCGTCATCCTGCTTGCCGTGTTTGGAATTCCGTTTTTCCGACGGGCACTCATTTCAACGCCCATCATGAAGGCCGTCGGCAAGGCGTTACCGGAAATGGGCGAAACCGAAAAGATTGCCCTGGAAGCAGGAACGGTCGGCTGGGATGGTGAGCTGTTTTCCGGCAAGCCCGACTGGTCCAAATTGCTCGACTTCAAAATCAAGGCGCTGACGGAAGAAGAGCAAGCCTTCCTCGACGGTCCGACCGAGGAACTGTGCAACCGGCTGGACGACTGGCAAATTTCTCAAGACCGGGACCTATCGCCGGAAATCTGGGCCTATATCAAAAGCAGCGGCTTTTTCGGCATCATTATCCCGAAAGACTACGGCGGGCTTGGGTTTTCCGCCCATGCTCATTCCGCCATCGTCACCAAGGTTTCCAGCCGCAATGTCACCGCCGCCGTCACCATCATGGTGCCGAACTCGCTGGGGCCGGGCGAATTGTTGCTGCATTACGGCACCGACGAGCAAAAGAACCATTACCTGCCGCGGCTCGCCAGCGGCGAGGACATCCCATGTTTCGCCCTGACCGAACCGGGGGCCGGCAGCGATGCCGCCAACGGTCAAAGTCGTGGCATCGTCTGCAAGGGCATCTGGCAGGGTAAGGAAATTACCGGTATCCGGCTGACCTTCAACAAACGCTATATCACGCTGGCCCCCGTGGCGACATTGGTCGGGCTGGCGTTCCGGCTGCAAGACCCCGATGGACTGCTCGGCGATACCGAAGAAATTGGCATCACGTGCGCCCTGTTGCCGCGCGAGACGCCGGGCCTGGTTATCGGTAACCGGCACGACCCCATGGGGGTTCCGTTCCAGAACGGTCCGGTGCAAGGCGATGATGTCTTCGTGCCGTTGGACGTTATCATCGGCGGCATTGACGGTGCCGGCAAAGGCTGGCGCATGCTGATGGAAAGCCTTGCCGCGGGACGGTCGATTTCCTTGCCGTCGCAATCGGTTGCGGCCGCCAAGATGACGGCGCGGTCGACCAGCGCCTACGCCAACGTACGTGAACAATTCGGCATGCCGATCGGTAAATTCGAAGGCATCCGCGAACGCGTCGCCCGCATCGCCGGACATACCTACGCCATGACGGCGGCCGGTCGCCTGGCCTTTGGCGCCGTTGACGCCGGTGAAAAGCCGTCGGTCATTTCGGCCATCGTCAAGGCCTACCTGACCGAAGGCATGCGATTGTGCCTGAACGACGCCATGGATATCCATGCCGGTTCCGCCATTTGCCGGGGGCCGGGGAATATTTACTCGGGGGCCTATACCTCTATCCCCATCGGCATCACCGTCGAAGGCGCCAATATCCTGACCCGTTCGTTGATTGTGTTCGGTCAGGGGGCGATCCGCTGCCATCCATACGTTCAGGATGAAATGGCCGCCGCGACGGCCGGCGACGTCACAGCGTTCGACCGCGCCTTCTTCGGGCATATCGGCCACATCGCGAAAAATTCCGCCCGCGCCTTTACCCTGGGCCTATCCGGCGGTGGCCTTGCGTCCTCGCCGGTCGAGGGATTTGAAGCCCATCATTACAAAACCGTCGCCCGCCAGTCGGCGGCCTTCGCGTTGATCGCCGATGTCGCGCTGGGCAATCTGGGTGGCGCTCTGAAGCGCAAGGAATACTTGAGCGGTCGGTTGGCCGATGCCCTTGCCTGGATGTACATGTCAACGGCGTCCCTGAAACATTTCCACGATCAGGGCCGCCCCGACAACCAACGAGCCTTCCTTGACTGGACCTGTACCTACGCCAGCCAGCAAGTCGAAGAAGCCTTGCTTGGCGTTCTCGATAACTTCCCCAACCGGGTCGCCGCCGGGTTAACGAAAGCGCTGGTGTTCCCCCTTGGGGCGTCCCGGACAAAATTGAAAGACAGGCAGATCGACGCCGTCGCCGAGGCCATATTATATGATGCTAAATCCCGCGACGAGCTGTGCGCCGGTCTCTACCTGCCGGCGGCCAACGACCCGGGCATGGGGGCGCTGGAACACGCCCTGCAGCAGGTGATCGCCGCCGCCCCGGCCCGCGATAAACTGGACATGGCCCGCCGTGACGGACGCCTGGACAAGGGCACGCCGGTCGAAATGGCCGACGCCGCCCTCAAAGCCGGTATCCTGAGCCGCGAGGAAGGCGCCTTGATCGAACAGGCGGAAGTGCTACGAGACGCCGTCATTCAGGTTGCCGATTTCGACCCTGTCGCCTACGCCGGCCTAAAGTAGTTCGGGTTCGCGCCGATCTTTGCTATTAAGGTTGCCGCAGAACCAATAGCAAGGATCAGAAAATGTTCGAATTGACCGATATCCAGCGCCAACTTCAGGAAACGGCCCGAAAAATCGCCGAGCAGAAGATCCAGCCGCATGCCGCCGGGATCGACCGCAGCGAGACCTATCCGTGGGACAACGTCGAAATTCTCAAGAAAGCGGGGTTCATGGGCATGACGGTGCCGCAAGCCTATGGCGGGCCCGGACTGGACGCCGCCGACGCGGTTATCGTCGTCGAAGAAATGGCGAAGGTCTGCGGCGTTACCGGGCGTATCGTCGTCGAAGCCAACATGGGTGCGATCGGCGCCATCATGGCTTATGGCTCGGAAAAGCAAAAGAAACTGGGTGCCGAATGCGTGCTGTCCGGCGATAAGCCCGCCATCTGCATTACCGAACCCGGCGCAGGGTCGGCGGCAACCGAGATGACCACCCGGGCCGACAAGAAAGGCGACCGCTGGATCCTGAACGGCGCCAAGCACTGGATCACCGGTGGCGGCGTGTCCCGCCTGCATCTGATTTTTGCCCGCGCCTTCGACGAAGACGGATCCGAAATGGGAATCGCCGGTTTTATCGCCGTGCGCAACCCCGAAGACGGCACACCGAAAGGCCTGACCATCGGTACCCGTGAACCGGCCATGGGGCTGCGTGGCATTCCGGAGACCGAAATCATCTTCGACAATCTGGAAGTGCCCGACGATATGGTGGTCATTCCCACCGAAGGCATCAAGCGCGGCTTCAGCGGCCTGATGACCGCCTATAACGGCCAGCGCATCGGGGCTGCCACGGTCGCCCTTGGCATCGCCCAGGGGGCTTTCGAACTGGCCCTTGAATACGCCGGAACACGCCAGCAGTTTGGTCGGCCGATCGCAGAATTCCAGGGACTGCAATGGATGTTGGCCGATATGTCAACGTCGCTTGAAGCCGCCCGCCTGATGATTCGACGCGCCGCCGACAGCGCCGCCGAAACCGGGTTTCCCGATGTAACCATGGCGGCGCAGGCAAAAATACTGGCGGCGGACACGGCCATCAAAGTAACGAACGATGCGCTGCAGGTCTTTGGTGCGGCGGGCTATTCGCGCAACCTTCCGCTGGAACGCATGGTCCGGGATGCCCGCATGTTCACCATCGGTGGCGGCACCGCACAGATCTTGCGGACCGTCGTCGCCAGCCGGTTGCTGAGACGTAAACTGCCGCAGACCCGCGATGGCTACTCCCGGGAATAGCCGACTATCCACGCCGCCCCTTCAAGCGATCCTGAAGGGCGAACCAGCCGATGGAAAGGGGCAAAAACCACGGCTTGCCCGCGTAAAACGGAATGGCCATCGGCGGTTTGCAAGTGAAGGTGCTGGCGGCCGTCCGGTCGCCGACCACCTGCAACCCGGCCTGACGCCCCAGCCACCAGGCCCAGACAACGCCGGAACCACAAAAGCCGACGGCATAGCGAACACCGTCGCGAACGAACAGCCGTGGCAGGAAATCCATATTGAAGGCGACATTGCCGCTCCAGGAATGACTCATCCCGACACTTTCCAGTTCCGGAAAAATCCTGTCGAGGTCAGCCTTGAGCTTGCCTGCAAACGCATTGGAGCCGTTCTCGAATGACCCCTCGCGGCCGCCAAACAAGATACGGGAACCATCCGGCGACGGCCGGTAATAATGATACAGGCGGCTGGTTTCTCCGAGCATACGCCGTTTCGGCATCAGACGACCCATGACGTCCGGGGCAAGCGGTTCAGTCGCGATCATGCGGCTTGGCACCGGCACCATGCGACGACGCAGCCATTTATTGGCCTTGTCCGTATAGCCGTTGGTGGCGACGACAACATGACCGGCCCGTACTGTGCCACGGGTCGTGCCAACATCAAATTCGGCGCCGTCGCGGCGGATACCGGTAACCGGCGTTTCGCTATGCACGATCCCTCCTTCTTTCAGGACCTTGCCCAATAGACCGGCGTGAAATTTGGCCGGATGCAGGCCGCCAATATCGGGCCGCACCTGCCCGCCGCTATAGTAGTCCGTGCCTATTTCCTGCTGCTGATCGGCCCGTTCGACCATATAGGCGCCGACGGCTATATGCTTGTTGATCAAATCCGTCTCGCGGCCGAGGATATCATAATCCTCCCGACTCATGGCGCCGGTAAAACGGCCAACCGGTTTGAAGTCGCAATCAATGCCTTCGTCTTCGAGAAACGCCGCCAGGCCGTGGCGAGCCTTCACCCCTTCGCCATAAATTTCGACCGCCCGTTTCACACCCAGCGAACCGATCATCTTCGAGATGCCGATTTGCAGATTGCCGCTGGCGATTCCGCCATTGCGCGACGATGCCCCTTCGCCGGGTCGTTGCCGGTCAAACACCTGCACGGATCGGCCCGCCCGAACCGCCACAAGCGCCGCCGTCAACCCGGCGTATCCGGCCCCGACAATGGCCAGATCGCAGGTCGCCCGCACCGGTGTTTCGGATAAAACCGAAGGCGGTGCGGCCTCCCACCAATACGGGGTCCCGTTGGTATTGATCGTCATAGCCGGATATTTCCTGTTGCTTGTATGCGGTCGCCGACCGGCATCTGTATTTTGATATATTTGCGCAGATGTTATACAACCTTGTTAGTGAATCATACGCAGGAGGGTCAAATGGTTAATTGGGGAAAAGCGGCGACAGGGGCATTTTTGTGTCTGGCGGCTTTGGCGGGAACGGCCCACGCGAAGGACGCCACCGGCGTGTGGCTGACCGAAAGCAAAAAGGCTCATGTCCAGATTTATGAGTGCGGATCGAAACTGTGCGGCAAGATCGTCTGGCTGAAAGAACCAAACGACGAAAACGGCGACCCGAAACTCGACGGGGAAAATTCCGATGAAGCGAAGCGATCGGCCCCGTTGCTGGGATCGAGTATGATTTCGGGCATGGTCAAGGCCAGTTCCAACCTGTGGAATGATGGCGAAATATACAATGCCGAAGACGGCAAGACCTATTCGTCGAAAATGCAGTTGGAAGACGACAAGACGCTCAAGGTTTCCGGCTGTGTTTTCATTTTCTGCAAGAACCAAACCTGGATACGGATACAATAACGGGCCTTGCGGTTTGACCCGTGCTTACGTTGCCCTCCAGCGTTGCACGGACAAATTCTCCCGTTTTCCCTTGACGGTGATTTCTTCCGTCGGGCCAAAATCGTTGCGGCCGGCCGCCGCCAACGTATCGGAATCGGCGACGATCTCGGTTACGCCGGCGGCCGTGCACAACCTGGCGACGGTATTCACGCTGTCGCCAATGACCGTGAAATCCTGTCGTTCGACAGGCCCGATGACGCCTGAAATAACGTCACCGGAATAGACGCCAATTCCGACGCCGCGCGGCATATCCAATTTGGCGATTCGCTGCTGGATTTTAACCGCCGCCGTAACGGCCCGCGCCTCCTTGTCGGCGCCGTCGAACCGCACCAACAAGGCATCCCCGATCATCTTGTCGATATCGCCGCCTTCAGCTTGAACAATGTCTATCTGAAGCCCCATAATCTTGTTCAAAAACGCGACGACACCTTCCGGTTCAACCGTTTCGCTGTAGGCCGTAAAGCCACGGACATCCGTATACAACAAGGTAACGGTCACCCGTTCCGAGACGATCTCGCCAGAACCAATCGAGCCGTGGGCCGCCGTGACCGCCCGTGACGAGACAAAACCTTCGAGCTTCGCGCGCACTTCCGAAATCTTCTCGGTGCGCCTGTTGATGTCCCCCTGCGCCCTGCCCACAAGGCGCAACAACCCCCAGGTAATGGCGAGCAGCATGGTCGCCGCGACGGAAGCGACGGGGGCCGCGGCCATAAACAGCAACTTGTTCAGTTCCGCCGCCGGTTCATACATTTCGAAGACGATAGGCGGCTCGCCATTCACCTCGGGCAGGCGCACATATAGTTCGTACAGAGACGTTCCATCGGGTCGATCTTTCAGGATCGCGCTTCGTTCCCCCGTTGACATCGCGGCAGCGTATCCACTGCTCGCGTCCCTTTTCCCGATTCTCTGGTGATCGCTGTCAAACAATACCTCGCCTTTCTGACCGTAGATCTTCAACTCCGAGAGATTCAGCTCCCGCACTTCATCGTCCAATGCCTTCATCAGGTCCACACCGCTCGGCAGGGCATAGACCCGTTTCGGATCTTTCGCGGATTTTAGGTGCAGCCAGGCATCGCCGAAATCTTCCCTCACGGCCCGGTCAATCACCTGAGCGCGACGTTCGGCCAGAATAAGATAGACAGTCTCAATCAGCCGCGCCCCGCTCCACCCCGCGAACAGGGGGATCAGCACGGCGAGCGCCAGAAATGCCGGCAAGATCCATATTCTGAAATTTCGCTGCAGAGGATAGGGTTGGTCCAGATCGCTCATCGTGATCCCTTCTGGTTATTCTTAATGGCGCGAAATAGTAATCGTATCGGGCACAATACGTCAAAATTTCAATTAGGTGTTCAAAACCAACGACTTCTACTAGTCTGTCCGGATATAGCGTGGTTTTACCGGTATAAGCGAAGAGTCAATAATGTCCCTGAAAAACCACAGTCATTTAATCCGTCACAGTTCCCATACCCGACCCGGCAGCAGATGCACAAAAAAATAGACCCCCAGGCCCGTCGCCTTTGGCGCGAAGCTCGTAGCGGGATCGAAAGCAGACTTGAAAACGAGCGACGCCGTAGCACCGTTCATGGGGAGCGTGTGCAAAGTTCCAGGCTACCCTTCAAAATATTTCATTCCCTGCTTCGGCTAAGCGGCCTCTACCCCGCCGGCGAACGAAACGCGCGCGCCTTCCAGCTTCGGGAGGTCAACTTTACCTTCCCCGACCTGCCACCGGCTTTCGACGGTTACGCCATCCTTCACCTGACCGACCTTCACGTCGGTCAACCTGTGGGTCTGCTGGAAGCGGCGGCGAAGGCGTTTTCAACGCTCGAGCCGGATATCGTGGTCATGACCGGTGATTATCAGACCCGCGGCACGCCCAGGGCGGCAATCGCCGCGAGGGAAATTTCCGCACTGGTTTCCGCCATCGGCAGTATCGATGGCTGGCTGGCGATTTTGGGCAACCATGACAGGAACGACATGGTTGATGCCCTTGAAGATTTGGGTGTCCGCATGCTGATTAATGAGTCCGTGGAAATTTCCCGCGACGATGAGCGCATACGTTTCGTCGGCCTCGATGACGTCCATACGTTCTTTACCAGCGACGCCCCCGCGAGCCTGGACAAATACCGCGACGGGTTCCGCATCGCCCTGGTTCATTCAACGGACCTGGCGAGCCACGCGGCGGACGCCGGATATCAGCTTTATCTGTCCGGCCATAGCCACGGCGGTCAGGTTTGCCTGCCCGGCGGCAGACCCTTGATGACCGGACTCGACAGTCACCGGCACCTCGCATCGGGCCAGTGGCGACATCAACATATGCAGGGGTACACCAATCGGGGATTGGGTGCGCAATTCCCGCCGGTGCGCTTCAATTGCCCCGGCGAAGCCGTGATGATCCGTCTGAAACGAGACGTGCCCTAGCGGCTCAGTTTTTCGCCGATTTTCCGGGTTTTCAAGGTTTCCCGCGCGTCGGCATACCTGGCATCGTTCCAGAACATCAGGCAGCCATTGCAGCCAAGCCCGCAGCAACTGTCGAGCCCCAATGATGGCGCTTTGCCGGTATGGGCCCGGCCTTTCAGGGTCGGTCGGGTCTCGCCGGGTTCCCGTAGTCCCCGTTCCTGATCGAGGCTGACAAGATTGCCCTGCAACAAGGCCTGACGGTCTTCTGACAAGCGAGCCTCGGTCCGGGCGACGCTGCTCGCCGGCAACACGGTTTTGATGTCTCCGGCGGCCTCGTTATGGAACGAATCGCCTGCAATCCTGATCGCCCGGCCCTGCCCTGGCGAGACCTTGTCGGCGACGTTGCCGGTGTCCGCGTCCGTGAAGTCGTACAAGCGCAGGCGGATGATATCGAATTCGCCGGGCGGTAGAAACTCCAGCACATCACCGGCGCGCAGCGGGTTGCGGAGTGTCAGAATAAGATCGTCGCCCTGCCATTCACGGATAAGGCCTGCGAATAACCAGCCGCCAACGGTTTCGGTACGGTCGTAATTATGGGCCAGATTGGTCAGGCGTCCTTCGTGAAAGCCCAGGCTGTAGCCCCGGCTTTGCAGGGTGTATAGCTCGCGCATATAGAGATCGGGCGACCACGCCGCGGGATCGGCATACCAGGCATCGATGGCATGCCGGTAGGCGCGTGCGGTGATGGCGGCGTAATATTCGCTCTTGTTCCGGCCTTCCACTTTCAGGGAATCGATGCCGATGCCAAGATAGTCGTCCAGCTTGGGCATCAGGCACAGGTCCTTGGCGTTCATGATGTAGGACCCGCGTTCGTCTTCTTCGATCTTCATCAGGTCGCCAGGACGGAATTCCTCTTCCAGATAGAAATCGAATTCGTCCTTGTTATCGGGCGTGATCTCGATTTCCGAGCCATCTTTGCGACGGGCCAGAACCTTGTAGTTCCAGCGGCAGCTTTGGGCGCAATTACCTTGATTGGCGCCCCGTTCGGCCAGAAAATTGGACAGCAGGCAACGACCCGAATAGGTCATGCACATGGCGCCGTGAACGAAGGCTTCCAGTTTGATGTCCGGGCATTTCTCACGGATTTCGGCCAGTTCTTCGAAACTGACCTCGCGGGCCAGCACGCACAGCGAGGCCCCCTGCTTGTGCCAGCTTTGCACCGTCAGCCACGAACACGCATTGGCCTGGGTCGAAACATGAAGGTCCAGTTCCGGCGCGTGCTCGCGAATATAGTGAAACACGCCCTGGTCGGAAACGATCAGGCCGTCGGGCTTGACCCGGCGCACGGTATCAATAAATTTCGGGAGCTTTTCGATGTCCCGGTTATGGGTAAACAAGTTCAGCGTCAGATAAATGCATTTGCCATGCCGATGAACGAAGCGGACGCCTTCGAGCAGTTCTTCCAGCGTGAAGGACGACTGAGTCCGCAACGACAAATCCGGCGTGCCCGCATAAACGGCATCCGCGCCGTAAAGGATGGCCGCCTTCAATTTCGACAGCGATCCGGCCGGCATCAACAGTTCGGTTCGCGGGCGCAATTTCCCGGCGCTCATGATGTTCATATCCGTCTTTATGATTTCAGAGCGCCTTGATACACGCAAATGCGGCTCAATGGCTAGTCCCGGCGGAATAGGTGATCTTGTTATAGACGTTATATTTGCCCGACGGTTTGACCATGGGAATGCGCTTGATTTCCTTGAGCGTCTCGGCGTCGTAGACCACAATGGCGCCATCCATATCCCATATGCTGACCAGGGCATAGCGCCCATCACGGGTAAATTCCACGTGCGCCGCGGTTTTTCCCGGCTCCGGCCTCAGGGTTTTGACAATTTTCAGGGTCCGTTTGTCGATAACATGCAGCACGTCCCTGTTCGGGCCGAAAAAGACATCGGTCCACGCATAGGGCGTATTTTCATGGCTACGCATGAAAAATCCGGGGCCCATGGTTTTTATCCGCTTGATGGTCTTCCAGGTTTTCATGTCGATCACGCTGACGGAGGCATCCTTCAGGTTCGGCGTCGCCAACACCGGCCCGCCCTTGTACTGCCAGATAATGCCGGACCCCAGATGCGGCATGCCGTTTAAGTCCAGATCGGCAATTTTGCGACGCACGTCCAGGTTATAAACAGCCCCCTTGCCATTCCGCGACGCGCCAATAACCTCGTTATATTTTTGATTGAAGAAGAAGTCGTCCAGATAATCATCGAGCTTGATCCGCCTGCGCGCAAATGGCTGTTCTTCGGCGACAAGGCCTTCTTCCTGACCTTCCTGATAATTGTGGACAAGGCCTGCATAGACCGGCTTGGCGTCCGGATCGTAGGACAGCTCCCAAATTTCCTTGAAGTCTTTCAGCGCGACAATGAAACTGTTGCGCGGCGGCGCGTTATAGACGGCGCTGATCCGCGAGGTATGACCCTTGCCATCATCGGCGACGATAACCTTGAACGGGGTCAAATCGTAGGCGTTGAGGACGACCAGCGTATGCGGCAGGTAATTCCCCGCCAACACCCACTTGCCATCCGACGACACGGCGATGTTGCGTGTGTTGATGCCAACGCGAATTTCCGCGACCGGCTTCAGGCTGTAAAGGTCATATTTGCTGACCCAGCCATCGCGGGACGCCAAATAGACGAACCGCCCGTCCGGTGAATATTTCGCCCCGCCATGCAGGGCGAAGCGTGATTTGAACCGCCACAACGGCTTGAACGTGTCGCCATCCAGAATCGTCACATGATGATCACCGGTTTCCACTACCGTGAACAGGTTTAGCGGGTCCGCCTTATGCTGCGGCCTGTTCGGCAGCCCGGCAGGGTCATTGTGGATGATGTGGCTGGCCTTCATTTCCGTCGCCGTCCACACCGGCATCACCGGCAGCGGGGTGTAAATCATACCGACCAGGCCCTTGATGTCGGCCTCGTTCAGCACCTTGCCAAACGCCGGCATCTGGATAGCCGGGCGGCCATCGGCGATCGTTTTCACGGCATTCTTTTTGCTCAGGCGACCCAGATTTTCCGGCAGCAGCGCCGGCCCCATGCGCCCCAGCCGGTCGGCGCCATGGCATTCGCTGCAATGTTTTTGATACAGCGCGGCGGTCGTTGCCTCGCCCGCCCGCGCCAAACCGGGCGGGACAAGGACAAGCATAACGACAATGACAGAAGCCGGAATACGCATCGATCAGCCCGCCTTCTTGCGCCGGCGGGAGGCCGAAAACGGGGTCAACGTAACCCGGTCCGTCTGGTCCGGCCCGGCGATGCCAATTTCATCGTCATCCAGATAGCAGGCCGGATCTTCGGCCCACGCATCGCCGGTGATCTGGTCGGCCCGGACCCGCGTGTTACCGCCGCAGATATCGACCTGCCGGCACTGGCCGCAGCGACCCTTCAATGTTCTCGGGCGAGCCTTCAGGCCGGCCATTAACGGGTCGGACGTATCTTGCCAGATGTCGGAAAAAGGCCTGTCCTTGACGTTGCCCAAGTCGTGATGCCACCACATGGTGTCGGGATGAACCTCGCCGACATTATCGATGTTGGCGACATTGACCCCCGAGGCGTTGCCCCCCCATTGCACCAGTTTTCGACGCATATGGGCCGCGTGACTCGGGAAGTTACGCTGAATCCATTGCAGCAGGTAGACGCCATCGGCATCGTTGTTGCCGGTGACAAATTCGACCGGGCTACCCGCCCGGATGCGATCCAGGCAGCGTTCAAACAACAGATCCATAGAGCGACGGGTCATGGCGAAGATCGCGTCATCCTTGCGATTGTGATTGCCCCGCCCGGCGTAGTTCAGATGCGAAAAATAGAAGCGGTCGATGCCTTCATCATCCAGCAGATCGAGCATATCGGGCAATTCGCGAGCGTTGTCCTGAGTCATGGTAAACCGCAACCCCACCTTCAGGCCACGGTCCCGGCACAGGCGGACACCGTGCATGGACGTATCAAACGCGCCATCCAGACGGCGAAACGTATCATGAGTTTGCCCCAGGCCATCGATGCTGACGCCAACGTAGTCGTAACCGACCCGGGCGATATCATCGATCCGGTCGTCGTCAATCAGGGTTCCATTGGTCGATAGCCCGACGTAAAAGCCCATTTCCTTGGCGCGACGGGAAATATCGAAAATATCGGGGCGCAGCAGTGGCTCGCCGCCCGACAGGATCAGCGCCGGCACCCGAAATTTCTTAAGGTCTTCCATAACGCCAAAGATCTGTTCGGTGGTCAGTTCACCGGGAAAGTCCTTGTCCGCCGAAATCGCGTAACAATGCTTGCAGGTCAGGTTGCAGCGCCGGATCAAATTCCAGATAACGACCGGACCCGGCGGATCGCGCCGTGGCCCGACCGGGGTCGGATTGTCAATTTCACCCATGAACTGTGTCAGTCGGAACATATCGTTTACGCCACCAATCTAAGGCCCGATTTTTTCAATATCCGGGTGCTGAATAAAATTCGATGGCCACGATTGGCCGCACCAAGGACGGCGGCGATTTCGCCGGCGTGCCTTTCGGCGGCTGCACGGTCGCGGCCATGGACCATGCAAAACAGGTTGTAGGGCCAGTCGGGCAGATGCCGTGGCCGATGATAACAATGACTGACAAAATCCAGCGCACCAATTTTCTTACCGAACGCGCCGATCATGTCATCGGGCACATCCCAGACGGTCATGCCGTTGGCTCGATACCCCAGCGCGTAGTGATTTGGCACGACGCCAATCCGGCGGATCACGCCGGTCTCACGCATACGGTGCAGGCGGGCGATGACCTCATTGGCGTCGATCCCGACGTCCCTGGCAAGATCATCATAGGGCCTGAGGGACAGGCCAAGGCCACCCTGCGTCGCCACAATGATACGGCGGTCGGTATCATCCAACGGGACGGCTGGTTTTTGTTTCAGGACCATAGCCGATCAGACCTCGAACCGGAGACCGATGAAGAATTCTTCGACCTTCGGCATATTGAAAACGGCCAGCCCGGTCGCAGACTCGATTTCTTCGATCACCTGCCCGATCCGTTCCGGCGTTTCGGTGGCGATGACGAACCACATATTGAAATCATGATCACGAGCATAATTGTGGGCGACTTCGGGGAAGGCATTGACCGTGTCGGCGATGTCATCGAAGCAGTCATCCGGCACTTTCAACGCCGCCAGCGTCAGCCCGCCGCCCATCATTTCCGCATTGTACATCGGCCCGAAACGGCTGAGCGCGCCGTCATCCAACAACCGCGAGACACGGGCAAGCAAGTCTTCCGCGGATATGCCCAGCGCGGCGCCGGCGTCGGTAAATGGCTCCCGGGACAACGGAAAACCGCCTTGCAGGCCGTTGATAATCGCCCGGTCCGTATCATCGAGATGGAGCGCGTTCATGCGACGGACTCCAAAACTTTGGTCGCCCCGCCGTACCGAGCGCCACATTGCTTGAAACGCCGCGTGCTGAACAGCACATCGCGGCCAACATTATCGACGCCGCAGGCGGTTGCCAGTTGCTCAACCTGTTCCAGCACGGCGGCGCGCTGCCGCCCGTGGACCATGCAAAACAGATTATAGGGCCAGTCGGGCAACTGCCGCGGTCGGCGATAACACAAGGTAACGAAGTCGAACGCGCCGAAACAGCGGCCAACGGCATCGACCCGATCATCGGGAATGTCCCAGACCGTCATGGCGTTGGCCCGGTATCCCAATTCATGATGCCGAACGATCAGGCCGAAACGCTTGATGACGCCGCTATCACGCATCCGTCTGAGGGCTTCGATAACCTGAGCTTCGCCAAGGCCGACCCGCTCACCCAGCGTTTTGAACGGACGCGGGTTCAACGGCAGCCCGTCAATAACGGCGGCAACGACCAGCCTGTCTGTTTCGCTTAGTTCCATTTCAGGTCGAATCCCAAATCAAGATGGTAATCATCCAGCATTGGCAGGTTCAGCACCTTGATCCCGGTCATATCTTCTATTTCCGAAATTACCCGCTCGACACCCTGCATCGTCGGGGCGGCGATGACGAACCACACATTCAGGCTGTGTTCGCGTTCGTAGTTGTGATTGACCGCATCAAAGCTGCTGATCAGGGCGGCTGTTTCTTCCAGCCGGTCGGCCGGCACCGACATGGCGGCCAACGTGCTGTGACCCACGGTGTTGGGCCTGAAGACGGCCCCGACGCGGCTGAGCACGCCGTTTTCACTCAGTTCCGTCAGCGCCGCGATAACCTGATCCTCGCTGATCCCCAGTCGCTCGGCCATCGCCTGATAGGGGCGCGCCGTTATGGGCACGTCCCGCTGGAATGCGCCTAACAGGTTTTTGCCAATGTCATCCACGGCTCACAGCCCCGTTTTATGCGCACGTGCGGTAAAAAAGATGCCGCTGGGTTTGCGCGCCGGCAGTTCGGCCACCAGCTTTATCTTTTCAGTGTCATAAATCGCAATCTTGTCGCGATCACGGACCGATAGCCATAATTGCTCGCCACGGGGTGTGAATTCCATATGCAACACGCCCTTCCCCGGCTTCAGGGTCTTGATCAATTTACGACTGGGCACATCGATGACCTGAACGGTCCCATTCCGGGGCACTGCAAAATTAACCCAAACCTGACGGCCATCGGGCCGTGCCATCACGAATACGGGTTGGCCGTACACCGCAATACTGTCCACCTGACGCCACGTCGACAAATCGACGACCAGCACCTCATGATGACCGACGGCAGGCACGAACGCATAGTTCCCGGCGACGGCCCAGCCTTCCAGATGCGGCATCTTGAAGACCGGCAGCTTTTTTTCACCCTTGCCGTATCCGTCAAGAATACGGGTGACGCCTTTGTCCAGATGCCACAGGTCAAGCATCGCCATGCCGTCTTCGCCAAACAATCCGGCGATGTAATAACGGCCGTCGGGGGTGATCAACCCGTCGTAGGGCTGATGACCGATATTCGGGAATTTTCTGATAACCGGGTTCGCCGGGTCTTTCATATCGACAACCCAGATTTCGCCCAGATCATAGAGGCTGAAAACGAAACGCTGCCCCGGCGCATCGACCAGGCCGACGGTTTTCGATTCGGTTGGAATGTCGGCAACCAACTCCAGCGTTTCGGCATCGAACACGCGCACCCCGCCGGGGGTATAATTGGAAACGGCGACAAGGCGGCCATCCTGAGAGATCGCGCCACCGATGCTGTTGCCGGCCTGCATCACCCGGCCCGCCAGCCGAAACTTCAACATATCGACTTTCGATAGACCGCCATCGCGGCCAAAAACGTATGCGTAGCGTTCGTCGCGCGAAAAGACGACGGAGGCATGGCTCAAATCGCCCAGACCCGTTACCCGGTCCAGCCGCGTTTTATTCGTGGTATCGACAATCAACGCCGAACCGCTGGCCCGTTCGATCACCAATCCAAGGTCACCCGTGCCGCGAACCGGGGTCAAAGAACAGGCGCCGACGGCGATGGCGAGCAGCAGGGTGGCCATCAGGCCGGTTGCGCGTCCAGTTTTCGACATCACTTCCACTTTCCTTCCTTGAGGGCACGGACCATCCAGCCCGCTTCTTGCCGGTTGAATAATGAACGCCAGGGCGGCATCGGCGTATCGGGAACGCCATCCATAATAATATCCGTCAACTCGCTATCCGAACGCCCGGCAAGAGCTTCCGGCAACAACGACGATCCCAGTCCACCCTTGCGGGTCAGTCCATGGCACGAACCGCAATCGTGCTTCAGGAAATAGAGAAGTTCGTCCTGCCGCTCGGGCAAGACATCCGCCTTGACCGGCGCCGCCGCAACCATCGCAAGCAGCAGGACTAAAACCGCTACGTCAGGCGCTGACCGGCGCGAACACTGCAACATCTTCATTCGTTTCATACTCGCCGGCACCGCAGGCGTCCTCGTAAATAGCCCCTTGCCAGTTCAACCTGTCGGCCAGGCCGACGACACGACCGACGACAACCAGAACCGGCGAGGGAAGGTCAAGGTCGCGAACCAGCGCCGGCAACCCGGCAAGCGTACCGATGCACTGGCGTTGGCCGTCGGAAGTTCCCCGGGCGATGGCCGCCGCGGGCGTATCTCCGGGCAAGCCCGCGCCAATCAGACGCTTGGAAATTTCCGATAAATTGGCAAGCCCCATATAGAATACCAGTGTCGTTTGTTCATCGGCCAGACTTTTCCAGTCCATGTCCAATGGCTGGCCCGCCTGGGCGTGACCGGTAACGAACCGCACCCCGGAGGCCAGTCCGCGGTGGGTCAATGGAATGCCAAGTGCCGCGCTGATGCCCGATGCGGCGGTAATTCCGGGAACCACCCGAAACGGGATTCCGTGCCGGGACAGATGTTCGGCCTCTTCGCTGCCACGCCCGAAAATAAAGGGGTCACCGCCCTTGAGCCGCACCACCGTGTGATTGGTTTCGGCCAACCTGACCAGCAGATCGTTGATTTCTTCTTGCGGCAAATGATGGTTGCTGGCCGCCTTGCCGACAAATATGCGTGTCGCGCCGGAACCGATCAGATCGAGGATCTCCGGAGAAACCAACCGGTCATAAACCACCACATCCGCTTGTTTAAGAGCCTTCACCGCCTTCAGCGTCAATAAATCCGGATCCCCCGGACCGGCGCCCACAAGGTGTACCGTTGCTTTGCTGTTCACCAGGCCACTCCCTTCATCGATGTCGCGCGGCCCGTTCTTGAGCAATGCGTCAAGCCACGGTATGATCGATAGCATACTAAGCCACGGGCATACTTGATTAGAGTCAAAGTATCGATCCTGAGCTTGGTGCTACCAGTGCCGATACGCCGAGTGACGAACAGATACAAACATAATCAGGACGAATTGATGGCACTACTCGAATGGAAAGACGATTACCGAACCGGGGTCGACTCCATCGACTACGAACATGAGCGGCTGATATTGGCAATCAACGGTATGTTCGGGCAGGCGCCGAAGGGGGATGCCCTCAAGGCCCACCTTCTGGATACGCTGGGTGACATTCATGCGCTGGTCGAGGCGCACTTCGCGCTGGAAGAAAAAATCATGCGTGACAACCGGTATTCCGACTACGTCCCCCACAAAAAGGATCATGATCGGTTGCTGGACGTTATCCGCGATATCATGGACGACGTTGAAGCCGAACGGCAAACGGATGTCGGAGGCGACCTGCAGGAACGGATGAGTTCCTGGTTTGAAATTCATTTTGCAACGCTTGACCGGGAGCTTCACAACAAGCTCGGGCACTAAGACCAAGGGACAACGACATGAGCAGACTGGACGCCTTCATCCGCAGGCTGACCGCCCAGCGCGCCTGCCTTGAAGCCGCCGCTCGATTACTGGCCGAGCTTCCCGGCCCGATCCTTGAAATCGGGCTTGGCAACGGTCGCACCTACGACCACCTGCGAACGCTGTTCCCAACACGTGACATATACGTTTTCGAACGCAAGGTGGCGGCGCATCCATTGTGCATCCCCGATGATGATCATCTGCTATTGGGCGATATACGAGACACCGTGCCGGGTGCGATGGAACGGATCGGTCAAGCCGCCGTTCTGGCCCACGCCGACATCGGATCCGGCGACAAGGCCGCCGACAAAGCGACCGGCGCCCTGCTGGGAAAGATGCTGAGGCCGCTGATGTCCCCGGGCGGAATCGTGATCGGCGATCAGGACATGGATGTGCCCAACGCGGAACGACTGCGGCTTCCGGACGGCATCGACGCCGACCGATATTTCATGTATCGCATTTCCGGCAGTTCATCGTAGGGTCAGTCGCCCGGCTTCGTTATTGAACCCAATGACCCGCACTTGCGCCGGCTCCAGGGTTATCGTTTTCTCGAAAGCCTGATCGGCATCACCTTTTCCATCGCCATCCCATAACCGCACCATGACCTTGTGGGTTCCGCTGGTCAGCGAGAATTTTTCATAGAAACTGGAATTCCCGTCCTTCGACAGGCCGGCGGGCCGGGCCGTGCCCTTGAAAGCCATTTTGCCATCCAGATCCAGCCTGACCGTCACCGGCCAACGTTCCCGTGCACACGATATCGGCGCTCGCATGTTGGCCGCAAGTTTCTGAAGTTCGGCGCGGCTGCGCTTGTGGCAATCTGCCTTATGACGCCCGGCATGGCTCAGGCTTAATCTCAATTCGCCCCTGTCCGGGGGATGAGACATATAGGCCGGAGAGCTGGAAAAATAGCCGATGACGACGGCAAATAACAGGTATGTCAGCCCTTGCCCCAGCCATTGCAGCGGGCTTCTTTTTATACCGACGTCGGCAAGGCCGGCGTCAATCAATTTTCGCTGGTCCTCGGCCTTCTGCCGAGCTTCCTGCTCCTTCAGTTCCCGACGGTGCTGCCGCGCTTCCGGCGATGGCCTAAGGATACCTTTCAGACCAAAATGGTAGAGGATCGTAAAGAATATCGGCCCGAAGACGACGAACGGCACCAGGTGAAAAATCGGGATGCTGGGATCTATGCCAAGGAGTTCGTTCATTCGCCCCGCTCGCCTTCATCGATGCCATCTAGGGTTTTTCTAAACTCGGCGAGTTCATTCCTTACGGCCCCACCGTCGATGCGGGATGCCCAGAAGACGTCGAGCCGCCGCCGGTCGACCCGCTTGCGCAGGTAGGGATCGCGGACCCCGGCAATACGTTCGACCGTCCAGCGGTTGCCCAAACGGCTGAAGCACTCACATTCCTTGCATCCGGTGATCATGACGCCATCGACGCCGTCACGGCTGAGGGTATAGTCAATGAAAGACGGTGGCAGCATGCCGATACACGGCAGGCTCAAACCCGCGACGCCATCGACATCGATATGTTTAACGTCGCTCCCATAGTCACAGCCAAAAACGACGATGCCGTCCGAACCGGCGCGCTCGACGGTCTGCCGTACCTTGTCACGCATCCGTTTCAGGCTCAGGTCGGGAAGGTCAATGCCGGTGACCAGCTTTTCGGAACTACGGAACGGTGTCGAAACCGGACAGGAGCCGACGCAGATTCCGCAGCTGGTGCACATATCCGCATTTACAACGGCCTCCCGTTCGAACGGCCGACCGTCCGTACGCGGAACCATGGTAATGGCGCCGAACGGGCAGTCTTCGAAACACCGCGTACAGCCATTGCATTTATCCAGGAACACCTGGGCCGGTTTGGGGCGCTTCAGGGGCGGCATCCAGGGCATGGCGGCGACCATTACGGAAACGCCGACCGCCAGGATCCACAACGGTCCGGCACCCCATTCATCGAATACCGGATACAGGAACATATAAAACCAGTCCAGGTTCAGCACCGTCGGAACCTGCTCCAGGTTGGCGGGGTCCTGGCTGGCCACCGGCCAGACAAACGCCAGCACCACGAACATACCCAGCGATCCCAGCGCCAGCCCCCGCGGCGGGTTTATCTTCGGCTGACTGACCCGCATCACGTGAATCCACATAATGAACAGTAGAAAGAGCGGTGCAAAGATGTGCATGAACACCATCAATGTAAAAAATCTGTCGGTCAGATTCTCGGGAACCAGGAAATTGTTCGCCACCGGCTCGCCGAAAATACCCAGCCAGTCGAGCCATTCCATGGACCCGATGGCGACATATTGCGCCAGTTTGTCCCAAACCAGCCAATAACCGCTGACCCCCGAAACGAACAAGAACCAGATTATCGGCACGCCGGTAAACCAGGTGAACCACCTGACATCGCGATACCTGTCGAAGATGAATTCCCGGGTCAGGTGAAGCGCCATGCTCATCACCATGGCGTCGGATGCGTAGCGGTGCACGCTGCGCATGATACCGCCGAGATACCATTGCTGATGGGTCATCTGTTCGACCGACCGGTAGGCCCCGCCAACCGACGTATCAAACAGGATATAGACATATATACCGCTGGCGGCGACGATCCAGAAGTAGAAGAACGTCAACGTTCCCATCTGGCGCAGCGGATTCCAGGCGGGCCCAAAAGGGCGATCGAACGCCGCTTCCGCGTGCATCAGACCGTCCTGTAGAAGGCGGCGAAATTTAGTCAAAGTGGGATCTCCTGAAACGATCCGCCATTATCGAAGCGTCATTATTTGTTCTCATTGACAGAAATCAAGAAAGCGATTTACCGGGATGGTAAACCCGCGCTCGTTCCGCTTTTTCACGTTGGCTGATCTTCCAGATGCGCCACCACCCGCGAGCGACAATCACCGTCATGCCGCCAACAACGATCGTTCCGACGATCAACATAATGAATATTGAATAATCAAACCGGTAGCGGCCGCTGACAGGATCGTAGATGGTGCAAAACAAACGGACCTTTTTGACCAGATCGCCGATACTGGCGAACGGCACTTTGGTTCCGAAAACAAGTTCTTTCAACGGCTCGACGAGTTGCGGGATTTCAAAATCCTCGCCGTACACCTGGCGGTAGACTTTTCCGTCGGCGGAAATCACGCTGACTTGCGACAGATGGTCAAAGCCTTTCGCGGAACGATAGAAGATAAAGCCGAGATTTTCCGACATTGCCAGTACCGTCGGCAGATCACCGCTCAGAAATTTCCAACCATCGACACGGATACCCTGTTGCCGGGCGAAAGAACGCATCCGGTCAGGTGTGTCCGAAGTTGTATCGAAGCCGACGCTGATGACGGAAAAACTATCGTCGCCCAAGGCGCCCTGGGCGGCTTCCGTCGCGGCGGCCAGGGTTTGGGTAATGACAGGACAGCTTTGGGCGCAGCTTGAATAAATAAAGCTCACGACGACCGGCTTGCCAAGGTAATCGGACATCCGAACCGTTTTGCCGTTGGTGTCGGTGAATTGATAATTTGCGACCGACCGCCCAAGCGCCGCCTGCGAAAATCTTAATGCTTGTTCAGGGGTATCGTTGGCCGTATCGGCGGCAACATCATCGGAACCGAAGAAGACGCCCATCAAGGCAATCCCCAGGATTACGGCCGATGACAATGCGGAAAAAGATTTTGGCCTGGCGGGAGAGGTCTTAAGCACTGTCATTATAACCCCTCCAAGATATTCAGAAAAAAACAGCGGGCGGGAACGGGACGGGCGGCATCGGCCACCCGTCCCTGACCGTTAGCTCAGTCCCCAGACACCGGACAGATATTTCCAGTTCACGAAGTAGTAGAGAACAAACGCGACCAGGAAAACCATCGCCAGAACAAACGTTCCGGGGACATCCATCGTCGCGGCACTGCCATAACCGGTGACGGTGCCCGCGGCGACCGGTTCGGCAGGCGCTTTAGCCGCCGGAACCTTGGATTTGCCCCACAGGACCGTACCGACCATGTTAACGATAAAGATCACGGCCCCGACTCCGCCGATAAGGGCGGCGACGCCGTTTAATCCCATCATCAAATCGGCCGCCGCCGGAAAATGGTACCCGAGGGGGGCATCGGCAAAGGTCATGTCCCAATGCCGACGAGGAACGCCAAGGGTGCCCGCGCCCATCATGAAGGTCGAGACCAGCCCCATGCCAAGACCGAACAGGTAGGGCTGCCATTTCGCCAAGCGCGGAAACACCAGTTCTTTCTGCCACAAGGTCGGCACCAACCAGTAAGAGGTGGCCATAAATGTAAGCGTCGTGCCAACCACCACCGTGCCATGGAAATGACCCGGCACATAGAGCGTGTTGTGAATGATCAGGTTAAGCTGCTCGGTTCCCATCATGACGCCTGAAATACCGCCCAGGAAGCCGAACAGGACCACCGAAAGCGCCATCCCCGCAAACGTCGGATTACCCCATGGGGCCTTACGCAACCATTCGAACAACCCTTTATTATAGCCTTTCTTGCGTTGTGCGGCCTCGATTGATCCTGGAACGGTAAGGCCGTGGATCATCGAACCCAACACCGCCAGATACAGCGCATACGAGGTGTTGAAGATCTTGTATTCCGAACTCAACGCGGGATCCACCAACAGGTGATGCGCGCTGGCCAGTTGCAGGAACAGGATGTAAAGCAGGAAGGCCATGCGAGAGACCTTTTCGTTCAACGGTTTGGCGTTGAACAAAATGGCGGCAATGGCATACCAGCAAGCGATCTGCGCAGCAACGTTGACTTGCTGCGAAGAGTGCCCCAAGCCCCACCAGATCACCTTGTACATGAGTGTATCGATATGCGGAATCACGCCCATCGACCACAACCACGTCGGGATCAGGATTATCGCGCCCGCCAGGATCGTGAAAACGGCGATGATCGCCGCCGTCATGGCGCCGAAGGTAACCAGCGGGATCGACCCTTCGTACGTCTTTTCCTTCCTGGCGACATACAATGTGGCGAAGAAGACCAGACACGCAAGCAACACACCAACGGCGAAAATAATAAGTCCCAGATAGAAATCCTGCGCCGCCATCATCGGTGGATAGGATGTGAACATCACCGATGAATCACCCCGCAACACCGCAATATTGGTGATCGCGGCACCGATCAACATCATCCCGTAAGCAAGCCAGGCGACTTTGGGTAGCACCAGCCGCGCGTTAAGGAGCACCGCCGACGTAAAATACAGCAACGCAACTTCGAAAAAGATAATCCATACCAGCAAAACGTCGAGCCCGTGAGCCGTCAGCGCCAGATAGAATAAGTCGGCATCCAGTAAATGGACCGCCGGCCAACGGGTCAACGCGACCAACAGGCCGAAAAAGCCACCGACCAAGAGAAAAACAATCGCCGAAACCGCATTCCATTTAATCAGCTTGTCAGCGCTAAGATCAATTTTAAATCCGGTATCGGGACAGGTTCTGAAATTTGCCATAGTCGCCTCCCCCCTACTTGTCAGTTACGTAAATTCTGCCAACCATGGTGTGGTGGCCAATTCCGCAAAATTCATTACAAATGACGCCAAACTGACCGGAACTGGTCGGCTTGATCGTGAGGACCGATTCCAGCCCCGGGTGGACCTGGAGGTTGATGTTCACCGGCTGAAGCGAGAAACCATGCAACCAATCCAATGAAGACAAATGGAAGCGATAGGACTGCCCTTTTTCCAGTTCAACAATCGGCCACCATTCCCACAACCGGCCAAACATATAGACATCGCCCCCGGCTGGTGGATGAACAACCGGAATACCGGTATCGCCTTCTTCACGAACCGTGTATTTGGCGGCCCAGGCTTCCGTCTTTGCGGCGTACGCGTCCGGTTGGACCCTGTAAGCCTCGTTTGACAGGTTCTGCTCGCCAACGATATGCCAGTACGGCATCATAAAAAACATCACCAGCGCCCATAACAAGGCGATGGTGATCCACATGATCTCCGCCTTCTCAATCGGCTGGTTCCACCAGACCTTTTCCGCAGGAGGAAAAATAGACATGATGATAGTCCCCTCTCTCTTGTTACGTGTCGATCCCCTAAGGCGCCGATGGAATGGCTAAAATTTCCATCACTCCCCACAAAATGTAAAAAACCATTGGCATCGTCACGCCAATGGCCAGCAACAGAAACGGGCTGTCCAATAACTGCTGCATGAATGGAATTTTGTCGTTTTCGCTCATGTTCCCCACTCCTTCATGTTTCTTAGGTCCCATACCGGACCAATCACGCGTCGGCACAGACCATTTCACCCGATTGAATGCGCGAATCAAACGGCGACAGCCCCTAGACAGCCACGAACGATCATTGGCCGCCTTAACCAAGGTCAATTTTGGAAAATTGGCAGTTTCCGGGGAAGCCGTCTGAATTCAGGCAATATCGTCGTCGAAAATTTCTAATTCAGCGGCCAAATCCATAGAAGAAAAGGCTTATTTGACGAACGATAGGTTTGCGAAGCCGCCCCATTACATGTTTATATGCGAGAGGACTGATTTGCGGAATGAGTTGAGCAATCGACGGCGGCATCAACGGGGTGGAGGTTAGCCGTGCAGAGCATACTGGAGTTTGCGGGTTATGCGACGATAGCAGGAGCGTTGCTGCATGCAAGCTTTGCGTCATTGCGGGCGCTTGACCGCTGGCGCAGGGAAGCCCGCGCCGGACAGGCGGAACAGGAATTGTTCCGCAAACAGGCCAAAGAAACGCTGCACATCGCGCGGGTCAACCGGGTTCGCGAGCAGACGACATGGAATGGCTATCGGAAATTTTTTATCGACCAAAAGGTCCCGGAACCCGGCGGTGTCTGTTCGTTCTACCTGAAACCCCATGACCATCGGCTCATTCCACCGTTCGAGCCCGGACAATTCCTGACGTTTCGCCTGAAAATCCCAGGCCAGGTCAAACCCGTCATCCGCTGTTACTCGCTTTCGGATTCACCACTTGAGCGAGACCACTACAGGGTTTCCATCAAAAAAGTGCCGCCGCCGCCAGGCAGGCCGGGTCTGCCGCCGGGGCTTTCGTCGACCTTCTTTCACGACCACCTGAGTGTCGGGGATGTGGTCGATGTTGCCGCGCCGAACGGTCACTTTTTTATGAATACGAAATCCGAACGCCCCATCGTGCTGATTGGCGGCGGTGTCGGATTGACACCCGTGCTGTCGATGCTGAACACCATCGCGCTGTCGGAAAGCAAACGGGAAACCTGGTTCTTCTACGGCGTGCACGACAAGGCCGGACACATCATGGCCGATCATCTGCGCAGCCTTGCTGAAAAACACGACAATATCAATCTGGTTGTCTGTTACAGCCAACCGACCGAAGACTGCGTACAGGGCGTCGATTATCAGGTTCATGGTTTTGTCAGCGTCGATCTTTTCAAGAGCCTGCTGCCATCCAACAATTATGAATTCTACGTTTGTGGACCGCCGCCAATGATGGCGTCCATCACCAGTGGGCTGGAAGAATGGGGCGTTCCGGAAAACGATATCAATTTTGAAGCCTTCGGCCCCGCCACAGTCAAGAAAACACCGGTCGCCGAACATGCGGACGCGGTCCTGGGTGCAACGGTCACCTTCGATACGTCAGGTAAAAGCGTCGCCTGGAGCAGCGACGGAGCCTCTATTCTCGAACTGGCGGAACAGAACGGAATCGATATCGATTCCGGCTGCCGCGCCGGCAACTGCGGCACCTGCGTCACCGCCATCAAAAGCGGCAAGGTAAAATACCTGTCCGAACCGGGAAGCCCGCAAGAAGAAGGAACGTGCCTGGTCTGCATCGCCGTTCCGGACGGAGATGTAAGTTTCAATATCTGAATTCACTGGGGATCAATCCGGCCACCTTCGGGGGGCCGGCACTATTGGGAGCACTATAGACGATGGCTACGACTTCGGAAATCGGCAAAACCTTGTCCGCCATGGCGCTGGCGGGATTCGTGATGATCATGGGTCTGACGGCAGCGAACGCACGGGCGGATATCGACCACACTAAGATTGTCGGTCCGACGCAATGCGTGGAATGCCACAAGGAAACGGGCGCCGTTTGGGAAGCGACACCGCATTTCGAGACCTTCCGGAAAATGCCCCGCGACAAGAAGGGCCGGAAAATCGCAAAGAAAATGGGCTTCAAGCGCATTAAGGCCGGCAGCCTGTGCCTGAACTGCCATTTCACATCTCAGCCCAAACCGAACGGCAAACTAAAACCGATTGCCGGTATTTCGTGTGAATCCTGTCACGGCGCCGGGGCCGACTGGATCAAGCTTCACAGTGGTTTCAGCGGCAAGAAGAAAGAGCAGGAAACACCCGCGGAAGCCAAACAACGCTGGGCCAAGTCCGAAGCCGCAGGCATGATCCGACCCCACAAAATGTACGACTGGGCAAAAAATTGCTACGGCTGCCATACGGTGCCGAACGAAAAACTGGTCGATGTGGGTGGTCATACGGCCGGCAGCGATTTCGAACTGGTGGCATGGTCACAAGGTAAGATCAGACATAACCTGTGGTACACCAAAAAGAACGACGAGGCCCCGCAGGCCCGTAAACGGCTGATGTATGTGGTGGGGCAAGCCGTCGAGCTGGAAACATCGCTGTCCGCCGTCAGCAAGGCGACCGAGAATAAGGAATACGCCGCGAAAATGACGGCGCGGGCGATGCGGGCCAAGGCCAATTTCACCAACGTCGCCGCCGCGCTCAACATGCCCGAAATCAAGGCCATAGCGGCGCAGATCGGGGGGGCGGAACTGAAGCTCGGCAATGCGGGTCCGCTGAGCACCGCGGCCACCGAAATCGGCAAATTGACCCGGATCATCGTTGAAAAATATGACGGCAGTGGGATGGCCGCCATCGATTCCATGCTTCCCACTCCCGACAAGTACAAGGGGAAACCGGCCAGGTAGAAAGCCCGTAATTTGATGCCCGCTGATATGCTGATCAGCCGCCCGAAGCGTTGGGATACGCCTTTCGGAGCGGACATGACGGACGAGAATGTGAACAGGGCGATTGCCCTGCCGCTGCTTGCCGGCATTGATGGCAGCCGTTTCTCCGATACCCTCAGCTTGCGGAACATTCTGAAGTACGATTCCCGAATCATCGAATGCAAACGGGGAGATATTATCGTTCGCGAGGGAGATTACGGCCACTCCGTATTCTTCCCGATTTCAGGGAACCTCAGGGTCATTACCCGGCTGGCCCCGGAAATTGAGGCCAGCGAACCGGTATTGTCGATTAAAATGCGCCGGTGGCGGCGCACCGGCATCTGGGCCGCCATCAAGCGCGCCTGGTATAATCCATCCATTCCGGAGATCAGAAAATACCATAAGCAAAGCGGAATTTCGAGTTACCTGCGCCAGGTCGGAGATGGCGACGAGCAGGAATCACGCCCCTACATCAAAGATGTCGCCAAGGTGTTGGAAGCCTGCGAAACAGTCGATATTGCCGCTACCGACAATGACATCGTCGGTGAAATTGCGGCCCTGACCCGCAGCATTCGAACCGCCACCATATTTTCCGAAACGGAGTCCACCTTACTTGAACTCCGTTGGCAGGGTTTGCGCGATATTCGCAAACAGGACAAGAATTTCCGCACCTTCATCGACGACCGATACCGGGACCGGGCCATGTTGCGGCAATTGCAGGAGCTGCCGTTACTGCAACACCTCGACCGGAAGGTCCTTGAACAAATCATCATGCACACCAGCTTCGAAAGCTATGGCGATTTCGAATGGAACAGGTCCTATCAGAAAGCCGACCAGCGCGACTGGGATACGGTAATCAAAAAAGAACCGGTCGTCGCCGAAGCCGGGCATTACGCGGATGGCCTGCTGATTGTCTGCGCCGGTTTTGGACGCGTCAGCGACAACCTGGATCGTGGCGAAAGGACGCTGGAGTACCTGAGCCGCAATGGCATGTTCGGCCTGGAGGAACTGGCGGAACGCTGGCAAACCGGCGAAGAAGTGCCGTTAAAGAAAAGCCTGCGGGCGATCGGCTATCTTGACATATTGCGGATACCGACCGCATTGGTTGAAAAATATATCCTGCCAAACTTACCGGAAGACACGTTGCCCAAGGAAAACGGGGAAAGCTCGGTTCCGTGGGAAGGCACTGACATGCCCGACCGCCTGCAGCAGTCGCTGATCGATTTCTTTATCAACAACCGGACCATCAATGGGTCAAGGGCGATGCTGATTAACACGTCGCGCTGCACCAGCTGCGATGATTGTGTCCGCGCCTGCGCGGTCGCCCACAATAATAATGCGCGGTTTGTTCGCCACGGCCCGACAGAAGACAACATCATGGTCGCCAACGCCTGCATGCACTGTGTCGATCCGGTCTGCCTGATCGGTTGCCCGACCGGCGCCATTCAGCGCGACCAGAACACCGGTAACATCGTTATCAACGACACCACGTGCATTGGCTGTGGCACGTGCGCCAATTCGTGCCCTTACGACAACATTCGTCTGGTCGAAATTCGCGATGTCAACGGTGCGTTCATTCATGACACCGACACCCAGACACGCATTCAAAAGGCGACAAAATGCGATTTCTGTCAGGACCTTCTGGTCAGCCCCGCCTGTCAGCAGGCCTGCCCCCACGACGCCCTGGTCAGGATCGATATGAATGATCGCAAGGCCCTGCTGGATTGGTTGAGCCGATGACGATGATGACCTTCGCCGCCCGACGATTCCGCAACCTGTCGATCCTCGCCCTGTCGCTGGCCGTGGCGCTCGTTATTTTCGCGGCATATGACGTTACGCTTCATTCAGTGCAGTTCATGACAGGCTGGGTGCTGATCATCTCGGTCACTGGCTTGACACTTTTCAACCTGCGCAAACGTTTTTCCTTCCTGCCGCTGGCACCGGCCAGTTCATGGATGCAGCTTCACATCTATCTGGGGCTGTTTGCCTCGGTGGTATTCCTGATCCACACCGGCTGGCAACTGCCGACCGGGTACCTGGAAACGCTTCTATGGCTGTTATTCGTGTTCGTCGCGGTCAGTGGCATTTTCGGCATCATTATCACGCGTGCCGTTCCCGAACTGCAACACCAGCATGGCGAGGCCCTGTTCCTAGGGAGAATTCCCCAATTTCGGGCGCATTTGGCGACAGAGGTCGGCGATATCGTCATCGACACCATGAAGAAGACCCGGACCCGCACTCTGGCCAAATTCTATTCGGCCCATCTGCACGACTACTTCGCCAAGACCAGGAATTTCGCTCGTCATCTGGTCGGCTCCAAGCGCCACCTGAACAACCTGCTACGCGAAATCGAGCTTGCCGACCGCTACCTTGACGCCCCGGGCAAGGCGGCCCTGGTTGAAATTCGTCAGCGGGTATTACAAAAGGATAACCTGGACTATCAGTTTGCCTTCCTGATGTTGCTCAGGGGATGGTTATTCATACACGTTCCTGCGACGTACGGTATGATCCTGATCGCCATGGTCCACCTTTTGATGGCCTACGGTTATGGAATGGGGTCGCCATGAAAATCTGGAATGCCCCCCTACTGCAAAAATTTGGCTTCAACGACAGTCCATACGAACGCTCGTCGCAAAAATGGGTGTGCGGCCACGCCCGGCAGGGAAAAGCCTGTAAGCTTGGCCCCGGACCCGACGGGCGATGCATTACCAAAGCCGAATGCGCCCCCCGCAAGGGTGACGGCGACCGATGGCTGTGCAACCGGGCGCAAAGCGAAGGCGGGGCGTGCAAGGACGGCCCCCTTCCTGACGGCGCCTGTTGCCGGCCAATCATTCCGTGTTCACCCCAGCGCAGCGTCCGATCGGCACGGAGCGCCCTGACGAAATGGGTCGCGACCCTCACCTTCGGCATCCTGATCGTCATCCTGACTGCCCCATACGGGGCGAAGCTATTCTCTCCGGGGCCACTGATCTCGCACCATTCTGAATTGACCCAATGCTCATCATGTCACGAGGGCGCTCATGGTTCGCTCGCTGAATGGGCGAGCCGTATCTTCATGCCGACGCCGCCTGGATCGGGCAGTTCCGGATGCATCAAATGCCACAGCATCGGGGAATCGCCGCTACGTGCCCACAGCATCAGGGCGTCGGATCCGATCATCGTCAGCAGGGAGGAGATGGCCGCCAACCCACTGTTTCTGAACGGTTCGAGAAAGTTTCTGGGTGGGCCTTTCGGTGGCGATGAGGAAATCGCCTGCGCCACCTGTCACCAGGAACACAAAGGCCCGGACGCCAATATCAAGGAAATGACCAACGGCCAGTGCCAAACCTGCCATACCGTAATGTTCAAGGGTTTCGCCAGTGGCCATCCAATGTTCTCCCGGTATCCCTACTCGCGCAGGACCCGCATTTCCTTTGATCATGAGAGCCACTTCAAGCGCCATTTCCCGGAATCGAAGCAACCCGTGACACCGACCGAGTGCCAGGACTGCCATGAAAGCGGTGATCAGGGGCGGGTCATGATGGTCAAACCCTTCGAGGATACCTGCGCCACGTGTCACCTGGGTGAAGTTACCGGCCGTGTCGCTTCCGGCCCGCGCACCATCGCATTTTTGAGCCTTCCCGGTTTCGACCTGGAAGGCCTTCAGGATGCCGATATCAACATCGGTTCCTGGCCGGAATTTGCCGAACAACCGCTGGCCCCGTTCATGAAACTGATGCTGGCCGCCGACGCGACCTTGAAGGACGACATTACCCGGCTGGAAGATATCGATCTGATGGATCTCGACGGCGCCGATCCCGACGTCCTGAAATCAATCGAACGGATCGCCTGGGGGATCAAGAGCCTGATGTACGATCTTACGACGCACGGCCCGATGATGATCATAAAAAGCGTCACCATGAGCACGCATATGACGGACGAAGAGGCCTCTGATCTGGTATCCGCGCTGCCCTTTGAGGTCGTCAGGAAGACCAGCCTGAAATGGTTTCCCAACCTGATCGACGAACTTGACCGCCATAAAGCGGGCGACGTCTTGCCGACGGTGATCGCATCAGAGGACGGCGACGGCGCGATCGAAACCGCAGGAGGCGCGCCCGATACGCAGACTAGGCCGGATCTTAAGGCATGGATGCAATTCGGCGGCTGGCGGGAAAGGGACTACGAACTGTTGTACCGTCCGACCAAGCATGCCGACCGCTTTATGAAGGTCTGGGTTTCGACATCGGCGAAAGCCTCTTCCGGTTCTCTTGGCGACCTGGCGCGCCCGGTTTTTGACTTCCTGACCGACAAAAAAACGGCCGGAAAATGCGCCAAATGCCACAGCATCGACGAAGCGGCGGATAAGACCCTTTCCGTCAACTGGACCGCACGGATGCCGACCGGGAAGTTCCGCAACTTGACGGTATTTTCCCACGATAAGCACAACGCCATTCTGAAAACGGATGGCTGCAAATCGTGTCACACTCTTGCCGAAAAGGCCCCGTACATGGACTCATTCAAGGACATGAACGCGGCGACCTTCACATCCAATTTCAGCCCGCTGAAAAAAGATGTCTGTACCGATTGCCACACCGACAATTCGACGCTCGGAACCTGCGTTACGTGTCACAACTACCACTTCGGAGAGGTTTCGCTGGTTGAAACGACGTCGAAAATCAAGAAAAAATAGGGCGCTACGAAGCCTTGCTCGCCTGCCATTCCGACAGCGATGCGTGAGCGTTCTTTTCGGATTCGGCGACGTCGTCCGCCGCCGTCTCCGTCGGTGTCGTCAATTCAATGACATACCCATTGGGGTCGCGGAAATAAATCGACTGGATAAATCCATGATCGGCGACCCCCCGGGTTTCTATTCCGGCCGCCTTGCCCTTGTCGAACATCCGCCGTTGGGTTTCCGCATCGACCTCAAGGGCGATATGAAGGTCGTAATCATGCTGGTCCTTAAAATCAAACGGCGTGTCAGGCACTTCGAAAAAAGCCAGGCAGGAGCCGTCCCCCAGCCTGTAGAAACTGTGCAGCGCATTGGTCTCGCGGCCGGTCTTGGTTTCGCCGATGCGAAAGGCATCGACCAGCGGCAATTCCAGGAAGTCCTCGTAAAAAGCGCGGGTTTCTTCCGAATCCCGGCAGCGATATGCATTATGGTGCAGCCCCTTGATCATCTGTATGATCCTCCCTGACGCGTCTCAAAATCAGTTCGTCTTCATCGTCTTAATTGGCATCGATATTCATTTATTCAAGGAACGCCCGTGTTTTACGATACCGACAGCAACGACCATAACCTGCCGCACGACCCCTTCAAAGCCTGTATTGCGCCCCGGCCCATCGGCTGGATTTCAACAGTAAGCGCCGACGGCCTCGCCAACGTCGCCCCCTACAGCTTTTTCAATGGCGTCGCGAGCAACCCGCCGCAGGTCATGTACAGTACCAGCGGCACGCAGCCGCACGGCCCCAAGGACACCTTGACCAACATCCGGGCCACATGTGAATTCGTCGTCAACGTCGCCACCTGGGAATTGCGCGAGGCCATGAACATCACCAGTCAGGCGTCCCTGCCCGAAGAAGACGAATTTGCCTTGGCCGGATTGACCCCGGCACCGTCGCGCCTGGTCAAGCCGCCGCGGATTGGAGAATCTCCGATCAGTATGGAATGCCGGCTGACCAACATTGTCGACCTGCTGACCAACAACCCGGATCAGCCCAACGTCATGGTTATCGGCCACGTGGTCGGAATGCACATCGATCAGGCCATCCTTACCGATGGCCTGATCGATAACGCCAAACTAAACCTGATTTCGCGCCTTGGGTACAAAGATTACGCCCGCGTGGAAAACGTCTTTTCCATGAACCGACCGGGCGCCGGTGACACGCTTGCCGGTCTGTGAGGATCGGTTTTTTTTCACGACAAAGAAAGATCGACGATGAACGCTGACACTTTTGATGACCTGGTTTCCAAATGCGTCCTGTCCGGTTTTCAACATCGCTTACTGTACGTTTTCATCCGAATTCACGCCATTGAGGACGAAACCATGGCGAGCCAGGCGGGTGCCGATGAGGAAACCGCGGCGGGCGTCGTGCAAATTCTGTTCGATGCCCACCAACCGGCGCAGCCGGGCTTGACCTTCGATCAAGTGCGTGACGCCGCGGATAACCAGACCCCTGACTGGAATTTCATCGTCGTCGGCGTTGCCAGGAATTCCGATGCCAGCCTGCCCGACGATGAACAGGCCAAGTTGTTCCTGGTCAACATGCGCGAGAAGATCCTGGCCGGGCAGATTGACGATCTGGCATTCCTGGACCGCACAGGATCACCCGTCGGGGTGCAAACCGATGTGGTATCGGATGTCCCCGTCGATGACGCGGTGCATTAAATCCCGAGGACGGCCGGGCCGAAAGAATTATCGCCGACCAGCAGCCACCTACCTTCGGCATTCCGGCGAAAGACGGATGTGGCGACGAATTGAAGAGCGATTTGATCGCCTTCCGGAGATTGCGTCAAGGACGTCCGTTTCGACGTGAACAGTGCTGTCCCGTCGGCTTCCAAAACGTGTGTCTTTTGTTGCCTGGCCGACCCGCCCGACCGCAAGATTGATTCAAACGCCCGGCGCAACTCTGCCGTGCCGCACGCCAGGCGCCCCGGTTCGATGACCATAGCGGCGTTGTCATCGTGGAAGCCAAGGATCGTTCCGAGCTCTCCGCGATTAAGAGCTTCATCCAGTTGCGCCACCGTTTCTTCAATACCGATCATCATTTTCACTCGAAATCCCGACCGGGTTGCGATCCGGCCCAAGCAGGCAATACTACCGTTCGGCGCCGCCATGTTGACATAATTCAGTGACAAAAACCGCTACGGTTAAGATTATGGCATCCGCAAGGGTGGTTCGCTTTTACGTAGTCTGTTAATTTAACGCGATGTTTTCCATTCCCTTCATGACGGTTCCCAATGGCAATTTCAGCAATTCGCGATTTTCTTAAACTTGAGGCGGCCGGCGGGATTATCCTGATCTTCGCCTCGGCACTCGCCCTTATTTTGGCTAATTCGCCCCTCAGCAATCTGTATTTAGCGTCCCTTGATACCCCCGTTGCCATACAATTTGGCGCCCTTGAGATAGCCAAGCCTTTGATTCTATGGATTAATGATGGGTTGATGGCCATCTTCTTCTTCCTTGTCGGGTTGGAAATCAAGCGGGAATTTCTCGAAGGCGAGCTATCCAGCCCATCGCAATTTGCGCTTCCGGCAATGGCGGCCATCGGCGGAATGATCGTTCCCGCGTTGATTTATGTCGCCATCAATCATGGCGATCCCGCCCGTCTAGATGGCTGGGCAATTCCAACGGCGACCGATATCGCCTTCGCCCTTGGCATCCTGGCCCTTGTCGGAAGCCGCATGCCGTTGTCTCTTAAAATTCTGCTGACGGCGATCGCGATCATCGATGATTTGGGCGCAATTGTTATCATCGCGGTCTTTTACACTGAAAATCTCTCGATTTCCGCACTGGCGGCGGCAGCGGCCGCTATCGCCGGATTGGTGACTCTTAACAGGCTCCGCGTCGCACGCCCCGCCGCTTATATTTTGCTGGGCATCGCGTTATGGGTTTTCACGCTTAAATCCGGCGTCCACGCAACGCTGGCCGGTGTCATTGTCGCTTTTGCAATTCCCATGCGGGCAAAAGACGAGGGAAGCCCGTCCATGCTCAAGGATCTTGAACACCGGCTTCACCCCTGGGTCGCCTACTTGATCCTGCCGTTGTTCGCATTTGCCAATGCCGGGGTGTCGTTCAGTGGAATCGGGATTTCAGGTTTTGTCGAACCTGTAAAGCTTGGCGTGTCGATCGGCTTGTTTGCGGGCAAGCAGGTCGGAATTTTCATCATGCTGTGGCTTGGCATTAAGCTAGGATTGTCGGCGATGCCGCGCGACACCAACTGGACACAGCTTTATGGCGTATCGCTGCTGTGCGGTATTGGATTCACGATGAGTCTGTTCATCGGTTCACTGGCGTTCGAACATTCTTCCTTCGGCGTGCCGGTAAGGCTTGGAGTCTTGACGGGATCAATCCTGTCAGCCGTCTGCGGTTATCTGTTGCTGCGGTTTGGCCCTGTCACGAACCCACAGATTGGCGCCAATATCCGCCACGGATGACCTAAGCCCTGCTTTTCGGCTCGCTCTTACGGCGCCGCAAAAGTGATTTCAGGGTGGCGACATAAAGTTGTTTGCCCGATACACCGGCACCGCCAAGAGGCACGAATGTGGATTTTGACTTATCCGAGCGATCGCGACGAAGCATGCGGTAGACAGTAAACAGCGCCAGAGACCCGGCCAGCGCGGCGCTTGAAATAAACATTCCTTCCGGCCCGAACCGACCCATCATTTGCGATGCCACGATGGGTCCCACGCTGGCCCCGACGCCATAGGCGAAGAGCAACCCGGCGGACACCTGCACCAACCTGCCGGGATCGGCCAGATCATTTATCTGGGCGGCGCATAGCGGATAGACCGTGTAGCAAAAACTGCCAAAAAAGACCCCGGTTACAAACAGCCAGATCGGCGCCTGCCCGGTCGCCCAGATCACGGCCAGGGCGGCAAGGGCGGTTAACAGCGCGACAATCAACAAAATGGTACGCCGGTTATAGCGGTCTGACAGACGCCCGATCGGGAATTGCAACACCATGCCGCTCGTGATCATACATGCCATAAAAGTCGAAACGCCAAAAACCGAAAGCCCGCTGTCCTTGGCGAAAACCGGCCCCATCCCGCCAATCGATGAATTAACCATGCCGGCGCAAATGGTACCGATAACGCCAAGCGGCGAAACACCGTACATATCGCGCAAGTTCATACGTTTTGACGAGCCCGGATTAGGCGCGCGTGAACGGGTCAGCAAGACCGGCACCAGGGCGATGGAGAAGATAATGGAAGCGATAACAAACAGTTGGTATTTGGCGGGATCCGCCGCGGTGATCATGAACTGCCCGATACCGGCCCCGAGATAGTTGATCATCATATAGATAGACAGAATCCGGCCTCGCGTATCGTTGGTCGCTCTTTCGTTCAGCCAGCTTTCGACCACCATAACCATGCCGGCCATGCAAAACCCGGCAATAATACGAAGGATCAACCAAATCCAGGGATCAATCCATAATACATGGCTTAATACGGCAACCGACATGATCGACGCGAAAGCGGCAAACCCCCGAATATGTCCAACGGCCGCCACCACACGCACGGCATGGGTCGCCCCCAGCAGAAGGCCGAAAAAATATCCGGCCATTACGAAGCCGACGGTTTCGGTGGAAAAGCCTTCGAGCTTACTGCGCAAACCCAGCAGGGTGCCGAACATCCCGTTGGCCAGAAGCAAAAGCCCGAAGCTCAACAACAGCGATGCGACGGATCGCATGGATTGCCACATCTGACAGGTGCCCCCCAACAGGCATTCGAAAACCTTGGAGACCCTATCGTGACGCGCCTTGCAAGACGAGAAAATAATCCAGAAGATAAAATATATATTTTCGCCGGATTTGTTCTTATTGCCGAACCGAAAAAATTTCATAGATTCCTGGTTAGGGTTCTGTTTTTGTTCATTATTTAATAGCCGCGTTCCGTTCTCGGGAACGATCTGGGCGGTGGTGTAACCATTTGGGATCGTGCCGTTGCAGGCCCCCCAATCATTGACTTCTGCGAGATATCGTCTAAATAATGCCCATACGTGTTGCATTTGTTTAGTGTTACTTGAATTGCCGGTACGCCGATTAACTTGATTATCCCCTGACAATGTTAGCGTTATTTCAACCGCGCCCTCACATGATGTGAGGCGTGCGACAAACACTCCTGTTAGAGGAAATTACTATGACGACTGGTACTGTAAAATTTTTCAACCCCACCAAGGGCTATGGCTTCATCGAACCGGAAGACGGTTCAGGCGACGCATTTGTCCACATTTCGGCCGTTGAACGCGCCGGAATGAGCACCCTCAATGAAGGGCAGAAGGTCTCCTACGAACTTCAGCCCGGACAGAACGGCAAATCTTCCGCCGAAAACCTGTCGATCGTCGACTGATTACGCCAGGTACCGCCTCCAACTCAGGTTGGGGGCGGCTCCCTATGCCAACGATGCTCCTATGTGCTATAGTCGTCTGGCAAAGAGAAGAACACAGATAGATATGATGGGCGTCGTTGCTTCGGCACCGCTCGTCAAAGCAAATATAGGTACCTCGAAGCACCCCGCCATCGCCGCCGCTATTCTTTAGCCCTTGGGTGATCTCGCCCGCGCTCCGGGATAAATAATCTCCCGTGAGTCCCCGAACCAACGTTACAGGAATACCAAAATGGTCAAAACAGCGAAATCAAGGGCCGAGGAACAGTTTGCAGCGACCCAGAAAAAAGATCAGCAGGCCTTGAGAGAAAAAGAAGACGCGCAGCAAGAAAACGCCGACCGCGTGGCGAAGCTACGCGGGCTTCGGATCGCCAAAGAGACCGCCGACAGGGAAGCGGCCGAACAGGCCAGCGCCGAAAAAGCCGCGGCTAAAGCCAAGCCCAAGGCGGCAAAGAACTAGCCCTCCCGCCGCATTCTCGTCGGGCGCCTACGATCTATGGGAATCGAGATATTTTCTGATTTTTTCGAGAGCCGGAAGGGCCCGTTGCATATCCTTGTCCGAGACTGCGCCTGAAAATTCCGCAAGCATTAGGTCGATGCTTTCCAGACAACCGGCCCGCATTAGACGCCCTTCCTCGGCAATGCCGATACGCTCAACTTTCCGTGCCTGTTCTTCCTCAATTTTCTCCGTGTGATATATTGCAGCCGGGCACTTGGCGAGGCGTCAGGGATGAGGGGCATTAAGTGAAAGCGTCAAAAAGATTGCTGTGGCGACTAAAGGTCTTCGCCGCCCTTGTCGCGGTGACATCCATGGGTGGCCCGCTGTATGCGGCCCTGTTTGGCCCGCCGTTCGACTCCTTTGTCTTTCCCGGCAACATGTTCCCAAGCCTGGTCGGCGGTTGCCTCGTCTGGGGTTTCGAAGTCCTTTGGGTCCCCAGCCGGAGGGGATCTTTCGTCCGTCATTTGCCGTTCGTCTGGGCGGCGCTTGTTCGGATCGTCATGATCGCCGTGATCGTTACGTTACTGGGTCCGTTGGCTCATCTTTTTCTGGATGGCATTTTTGATCCCTTGTTCAGCTTCAAGATCGGGCCTTCAATATACCTTTATGTCTCAAGCGTCATGTTCGTGTTGTTTTCGATCGCCCACGTCATGCGAATTGTCGGGCCGCGGGTCATGGCCAATATAATCTTCGGGCGCTACCGCCGGCCAAAACGGGAAGACCGTGTGTTCCTGTTCCTTGACATCAAAGGCTCGACGACGCTTGCCGAAAAGCTTGGCGACATTGGCGTTCAGCGAATGATCGCTAAATTCTTTATTGATATTAGTGAACCCATTCTGGAATGGGGAGGTGAGATCCATCGCTATATTGGCGACGAGATCGTCATCATGTGGCCCCTGCGCGACGGCATCAAGAACGCCAGTTGCCTGCACTGCTGCCTTGCTATTCAAAACCACATCACGGCCAACGCCGCTCGCTATCAAGAGGTCTACGGCGCGGTGCCGGAGTTCCGCATCGGCTTGCACGGTGGCCCGGTGGTCGCGGCTCAGTGCGGCGATATCAAGCAGGAGATCGTATTCTTCGGCGACACCATCAACACGACGGCGCGCATCGAGCAATATTGCAAACAGGCCGGCCGGGACCTTCTGATATCCGCCGAACTTTACGACAAACTGCCAACGTCCGACGCCTGGAAAGCCGAACCGATCGGCCCTGTTCTGCTACGCGGCCGACAACACGAAATCGACCTGATCGCCATATCAGGCTAACGCGGCGTCAACCATATCGAGCCGGTCCTGGCCCCAGAACGGCTCATCACCGACCACATAGAACGGTGACCCAAAGACGCCGTGCGCAATGGCATCGTCGGATATCTTATCCCATTCGGCGGCAATTTCAGGACCGTCGGCCGTAGCCAGTAGCTTTTCGCCGTCCAGCCCGACACCTGCCGCAAGCTCCAGCAGGGTTTCATCGTCGGCGATGTTTCGCTCCTCCGCCCATACGGCGCTCAATATGGCGTTGACCAGGGCACCGGGACCATCACCGTTGCCGATGGCCGCCAGAACCAGTCCCGCCGCCCGGCTTTCATCGCACGGGAAATATTTCGGGTGCAGGTTAAGGGACAGGCCGCGATGTTTGCTCCAGCGAGCCAGTTCGACCAGCCGATAGGCCTGCCTTTGCGGTGCCCGTTTGGCCAGCGGCAGACCGCCGGTGGCGGGGAACACTCTGCCCAGATTCATGGGTTTGTAGATGATACGGGCGCCCCGGCGAGCGGCGATGTCCGTGAACCTGGCATCGCCAAGGTAGGTCCAGGGCGATATCAGGGAGAAATAGTATTCGACTGTCTTGCTCATTTTACGAACGACCTGCGTTGTGGGATTGATGCCATGCCACACTAGCAGCAAGCGGCCCTGTGTCGCCTACTTTTTGCGTTTATTCACTGAGACGTCTAAGCTCCCGGCAGCTTTGCAACACACGGAACGGATAAAAAAAATCGTGGCTGCGCCCGACGACCTGAATTCCATCTTCGCCGACGCGATCAGGGCCTACGACACCCTGGTCGAAGAGATCATGGCCGAACGCCCTCCCGCCGGTCCCTATGCCTGTCGGCAGGGTTGCAACACATGCTGCTCCCAGCCTGAACTGTCGCTCAGCGCCGTCGAAGTCTTGTGCGTCGCCGAACACATCGAGAAGACCTTCACAGCCGGGCAAAGAGCAGCCTTACGCGAACAACTTGCCGACCTGAAAACGGCGAAGCGCTCAACTGCCGGGGTCAACCCACAACCGCTGTACGACTGCCCCCTGATGACAACGTCGGGTTGTTCCGTCTACGAGGCCCGTCCGTTTGCCTGCCGGGGCCACCATTCCTATGATCTCGCCGAATGCGAAGAAGCCAAGCGTACCGGCTTCACGGTGCCGGTCATCCACCAATACGGCGAACAGGTCGCCGCCGCACAAATAATCGTCGTGGCGCTTCGCCAAGGCCTGCTCGAGAATAATCTAGAGGCGGACCTGCTCGACCTGCATCTTGCCTTGAAGATCGCCCTTGATGATCCCGACGCGAGAACCCGGTGGTTGGCGGGCGAAACCATCTTCGCCGACGCCCGCGCCCGCAACGCGGAATCTTGATATTTTTCAGGGCGATTTTCATCAATCATTAACTTTCCACATCGCCCAACGGTGTTAGTCTTGACCGCATCAGATCGCAAACATACACAACCCAAGAGGGAGGATGAAATGAACCGGTCCAGCTTACGCCTACTATTCATCGTCACGACATTCCTGATGATTGCGGCGACGCCGTTGCCGGTTCAGGCGGAACCGACCAAGGTAACATTCCTGCACACCAACGATTTGTATGAAATATCCCCCAAACGCGGTCAGGGTGGCCTGGCCCAGTTGATGACCCTGATCAAAGCCGAGCGCGCCGCTTCGGCAAATACCATCACGACTTTCGGCGGCGACCTGATATCCCCTTCGGTGATGTCGGGCCTGACCAAGGGTGAGCAGATGATCACCTTGATGAATGCCGTCGGGCTGGATGTCGCCGTTCCTGGCAATCACGAATTCGATTTCGGGCCAAAAATCGCGCTTGAGCGCTTCGGGCAATCAAAATTCATCTGGCTCGCCACCAACGTCACGGATGCCGCCGGGACCCCCCTTTCGGGAACCAGGTCGCTTTGGGTCAAGAAAATCGGCGCGTTCAATATCGGCTTCTTCGGTCTGGTCACACCCGAAACGGGAACCTCGTCGTTGTCGGCCAAGGGCATCAGGTTCAGCCCGACGATTGAAACGGCGAAAGCCGCCGTCAAGAAATTACAGGATATGGGTGCCGACATGATCGTCGCATTGACCCATCAGACTTTCGAACAGGATCGCCTGCTTGCGAAATCGGTCAAGAGCATCAATCTGATCCTGGGTGGCCACGATCACGAACCGATCTCCTATTATGACCGCGGCGTGCTGATCCACAAATCCGGAACCGACGGCCACCATCTGGGCGTCATCGAAACAACGTTGCAGTGGACGGAAAAACACGGCAAGAAAGTCCTTCTGGTGCGGCCGCAATGGAAGATGCTATCGACCGCTGGAATCGCCCCTGACGCCGATGTACAGAAGCTTGTTGACGATTATTCCGCCAAGTTAAACCGGAATCTGGACGTCGTCATCGGCACAACGAACATGGCGTTGGACAGCCGGCGTTCGAGTGTTCGTGGCGGCGAGACCACCATGGGCAACCTGATTGCCGAGGCCATCCGCAAGAGCGTCGGGGCCGACGTCGGACTGACCAACGGCGGCGGCATTCGCGGCGACCGTACCTATGAGGAAGGCGCCAAACTAACCCGCAAGGACGTTCTGAGCGAACTGCCGTTCGGCAACGTCACCTTGTTGATCGAACTGAGCGGCGCCGATTTGCTGGCCGCGCTGGAAAACGGCGTATCCGGGGTCGAGAAGAATGCCGGGCGCTTCCCGCAAGTGGCCGGACTTAGATTTGTCTACGATCCCAAGGCGGCACCCGGGAACCGGATCCTCAAGGTCACGGTCAACGGCAAGCCGCTGGACGCCGGGCGCACGTACAAAGTGGCGACCAACGATTACATCGCCGGCGGTGGCGATGGATACGCCGTGTTAAAAAAAGGCAAACGATTAATCGACGCTTCGGCTGCCACCTTGATGGCGACATCGGTGATGACCTATATCTCCGACATGGGTACGATTGAACCCAGGCTGGACGGCAGAATAGGGGCCAAATAAAACGTGCATCGTCTTTAAATGTACGAGAGCTGCCTCCCGACACCCCTATTCGGCAAAGGGAGGCTCCCGAAACGTCTTGGAATCGATCGTCAGAAAATGTTTGAGAAGACGGTATTCCCCCCATTGCGCCAGTTCATGAACCACCTGTTTGACGGGGATATCGCGGTCAAGCTTCCAAAGGGTCGCCAATTCACGCATCAGGACGCTGTGGTGTGTGCGGTGTTCTTCCAAATAAGGGCTGTTAGCGGCCTCAAGGAGTTCTTCTTCCTCTGAAAAATGCCGTGTGACGTAGCGCTGCAGGGCATCAAATGCCGCGATGAGAACAACCGCCCCCTCATCATTCCGGTCCGCCGCAACCAGCAAATTGACAAGATCGATCAGATCCCGATGCTGGCCATCCACCATGACGTTGCCGGTATCATAGTCCGGTTTCCAGCGAATACTGGCGAGTGATTTTGTCGTCATAGTGCATCCGTTGCCACAGACAGGATCCGAGCGCCTACCTTAGATGGGGACGCTATGACAAAATTCAACCGACCTGATTTTTCTTCAACAACCCCGGCAGGTCGGAAATCCGATCCAACTGATGGAACCCTGGATGGCGGACATCCTGCTCGACAATCTCGAAATGGGCCGTGATGTGGTACGGGATATAGACCCCGATGGCATCCAGTTCCAGAATAGGCAGGATGTCTGAGCGCATGGAATTTCCGACCATGGCCAGTGTTTTTGAATCGATCCCGTATTCCTGAAACAGGGCCCGGTAGGTCGCGGGATCCTTTTCCTGAACAACCTCGGTCCGTTCGAACAGACCCGCCAATCCGGATTTTTCTATCTTGTTGCGCTGGTCCAAAACGTCGCCTTTGGTAATCAGGAACAGCCGATAATCGCCTTGCAGTTTGGTCAGCACATCGACGCAGCCATCAATCAAGGTCAGCGGCGCTTCCAGCAGCCCCTTGCCCAGCATGACAATTTCATGGATGTCGGAGGCGACAATCTTGCCGCCGGAGATGTCGATCGCGGTTTCGATCATCGACAGTGTGAAACCCTTGGCGCCGTAGCCGAACATCTTGATATTGTTCACTTCCGTTTGGTGCAGGCGCGACTGAACCTGGTCATGGGCGGCATATTGATCGAGAATTTCCGATAGCCGTGCCTGAATATCCTGGAACAGATGTTCGGTATGCCACAGGGTATCGTCGGCATCGAAAGCAATGGTTTTCAGATGTCTCATAACAAGGACTCCAACGTCCGCCGCGTTGCCTCGTCGCAAAATGCAGCGGCAACGGCTGTGCGATTTATATGCGCTATTTCGTCCGAATTCAGCCCGAAATCGCGTTCGGCGCGGTCGTATTCACCGCCGATGGACGTGTTGAAATAAGGTGGATCGTCCGAACCAAAGGCGATACGGCAGCCCGCCCGCAGCAACCGTCGCAAGGGATGGCGATCGGCACTGTCATAAATCCCCAGCGCCAGATTGCTGCCGGTGCACACTTCCAGGGTGATGCCTGCTTCCACGATTCGGTCAATCAAGGCCGGCTCTTCGATCGAACGCACACCGTGACCGATGCGCGAAACCGGCAGAAAATCCAGCGCATCATGAACGCTTTGTGGCCCCAGAACCTCACCGGCGTGGACCGTTGTCGACAGACCTGACCGGCTAACCAGATCAAAGGCCGGGGCGAAGTCGCTGGCCTGGTACTGGTTTTCATCGCCGCCCATGCCGAAGCCGACGACATAGGGATGCGGCTCCGCAACAACGGCATCGGCCACGGCCATCGCCCGCCGCGGGCCCAGGTGGCGGACACAGGTCACGATGATACGCCCGATGATGCCGAAATCCCGTTCGGCATCGCCGATGCCCCTGGCAATCCCTTCCAGATGCTCGGCGTAGCCGATCCCGGCGGCGGCGGCATGGTCCGGCGAGGAAAAGACCTCGACATAAATGGCCCCTTCAGCGGCGCAAGACTTCAGGTATTCGTACATGACGTCGCGGTAATCCGCCGCGCAACAGATACAGGAACTGGCCAGATCGTAAGCCTTCAGAAAATCCCGGAAGTCGGTCCACGCGAAACCACCCTGGCGATTGAACAGGTCGCCCGGAAGATCAATATCATTACGCCGGGCCAACCGGCGGACAAGACCGGGCGGTGCCGCCCCTTCAAGGTGGCAATGCAGTTCGATCTTCGGACGCATCGCGTTCATCGTTGCGCCGTCTTGTCGTGCACATCGGCTAGGCAGTCGGTGCCGTATTCCAGCGGCACCAGACCCAGGTGGGCGGCAATTGTCTGACCGATATCAGCCATCGTTTTCCTGGCGCCCAACTCACCGGCCGGAACCGCTGAGCCAAACATCAGGACCGGCACGTTTTCCCGCGTATGATCGCTGCCCGGCGCGGTCGGATCGCAGCCGTGATCGGCGGTGATCACGGCCAGATCACCGGGTTGCAATTTCGCTTCGAATTCCGGCAACCGCTTATCGAAAGCCTCCAGCGCCGCGGCGTACCCGGCAACGTTTCGGCGATGACCGTAGAGGGAGTCAAAATCGACGAAGTTGACAAACACCAACGCCCCGTCCGCCGCCTCGTCCGCTTCGGCAAGGGTGAGGTCGAACAAGCCATCGGTGTTGCCGGCCTTGACCGTGCGGCTGACGCCGCGCCCGGCGAAGATATCCGAAATCTTGCCGACCGAGACGACCTCGCCGCCGGCCTCGTAGACCCGGTCAAGCAGGGTCGGAGCATGCGGCGGCACGGTCAGGTCGCGGCGATTGGCGGTACGCTTGAAGGATTTGGCATCCTCGCCGATAAAGGGACGGGCGATGACCCTGCCGATACCCAGCGGCGCAAGAATCTCCTTCGCCTGGGCACAAACGTCATACAGGCGATCGAGCCCGAAGTGCCGTTCGTGGGCGGCGACCTGAAACACCGAATCGGCCGACGTATAGCAAATCGGCTTGCCGGTGCGGATATGTTCTTCGCCAAGTTCTTCGATGATTTGAGTGCCGGAAGCGTGCCGGTCGCCAAGGATTCCGGGCAGGCCGCATCGCTCGACCAGCCGCGCGATCACATCGGCCGGAAAACAGGGCTCGGTTTTCGGGAACAAACCCCAATCGAACAACACCGGCAAGCCCGCCATTTCCCAATGGCCGCTCGGCGTATCCTTGCCGCAGCTGAGTTCGCCCGCGAAGCCGTAAGCGGCCGCTATATTTCCGCGATCCCGCAACCCCGGCAGAACCGCGCCACGGCTCAGGCTTGCGGCCCGGCCCAGGCCCAGCCGCGTCAGGTTGGGCAGGCACAGTGACCCCGACCGCAAGCCTTCGACATCGGCCTCGCCTTTGGCGCACGCCTCTGCGATATGGCCCAGGGTATCGGCATCGCTATCGCCGAACGCCTCGGCATCCGCGGCGGCGCCGATGCCGCAAGAATCTATCACCAGAATAAATGCCCGGCTCACGAGGAAGGCTCCTTGCGGATCACTTTCAGAACCATGGCCCGGCTTGCGGGTTGCCGATCCGAAAGGCTGAAGGCGGCGCGCAATTCCGCACATGCCTGATCGGCGGCGGCATCGCTGGCGGCATGGACAATGGCGAGCGGCTGGCCTGGACCGACCGATTGTCCACGCGCGCAAACGTCGCTTAAGCCGACGCTGTAATCAATCGCATCGGCCGCCCTGCGCCGACCGCCCCCCAGGCCGACCACGGCGAGCCCGACGGCACGGGTATCGACAGCCAAAATCCGACCAGGCGTTTCTGCGAAACACGGCTTGATGACCGGGGCTTCCGGCAAATAGGCGTCAACGTTTTCCATAAAATCGGCGGGGCCGCCAAGGGCCGTCACCATGGCCGCGAATTTCTCCGCCGCCGCGCCGCTATTCAATACGCCAAGCGCCTGCCTCGCGCCTGCCTCGATATCGGGGGCAAGGCCACCCAAGCGCAGCATTTCGGCGGCCAACCCGATGACACATTCTTGCAGCCGTGGCTCGGCATCGCCGGTCAGGAACCGAACCGCTTCCAGGACCTCCAGGGCGTTGCCGACGTGGGTTCCCAAGACCTGATTCATGTCGGTGATCAACGCCGACGTCTCAAGGCCCGCACCGTTCGCCACATCGACGATACTGCGCGCCAGTTCTTCGGCCATTTCCATGGTGTCGGCGAAGGCGCCGGATCCGGTTTTGACATCCATCACCAGACCGTCAAGTCCGGCGGCGAGCTTTTTCGACAGGATGGACGCCGTAATCAGCGGCACCGATTCGACCGTCGCCGTAACGTCACGGATACCGTAAAAACGCTTGTCGGCCGGCGCCAGACTGGATGTCTGGCCGATGATGGCACAGCCGATGTTCTTTACCGTGGCGCGGAACAGGTCGTTATCCGGCACCGTCGCATAGCCCGGAATGGCATCCAGTTTATCCAGTGTACCGCCGGTGTGGCCAAGGCCGCGACCGGAAATCATTGGAACGAAACCACCGCAGGCGGCGACAATCGGGGCCAGCATCAGGCTTACCTTGTCGCCGACACCGCCGGTCGAATGTTTATCGAGAACCGGACCGCCGAGATCAAGATCATCCCATTTCAGAACGTCGCCGGAACGCGTCATTTCGCGGGTCAGGGCGATCCGTTCGTCCATGGTCATGCCCTGAAAAAACACCGCCATGGCGAACGCGGCGATCTGTCCTTCGCTGATGCTCTCATCAGCGAGTCCCTTGACCATGAAGGCAATTTCGTCGGAACTCAAGGTGCCACCGTCCCGCTTTTTGCGGATAATTTCCTGCGGCAAAAACATCGCCCTAAGCTCCCCTGCCGCCAAGAAACCCGGTCAGCAACGCCTGCACCGATTTGGCGGCGGCGGCGGCGTTGGTCATCGTCTGCGTGTGGCTCAGCGCACCGCCGCCCATACCGGCGGCGGCGTTGGTAATAATCGACAGCGCCCCGACCTTAAGGCCCGCGTGGCGCGCCAGAATGACTTCCGGCACCGTTGACATGCCAACCGCGGTCGCCCCTAATATTCCGGCGGCCCGGATTTCGGCCGGGGTTTCAAAGTGCGGCCCGCAAAACCACATATAAACCCCATCATGCAACGCAATCCCCTGTTGTTCGGCCTGGGCATGCAGTGCCGCCCGAATAGCCGGGTCGTAGGCCGCGCTCAGGTCAACGAACCGGTCGTCGCCGGGCTCGCCGAACAGCGGTGAAATGCCAGTAAAACTAATGTGGTCGCTTAACACCATAACGCTGCCCGGCCCGGCATCCGGGTTCAGGCTGCCCGCCGCGTTGGTGACGATCAAGGTCTCGCAGCCAAGCCCCGCCAACGTCCGCACCGGCGTTTTCATGGCATCGGCCCGACCGCTTTCATAATAGTGGGCGCGGCCCTGCATCACCGCTACGGCCGCACCGGCGACCCGGCCCAGCACCAGGCGACCGGCGTGGCCACCGACCCCCGGTTCAGGAAAACCGGGCAAGTCGGCATAGGAAATGGCGATGGGATCTTCGACGCCGTCGACAAACGGGCCAAGACCGGACCCAAGAATGATACCGGTCTTCGGTTGCAATCCGCCGCTCAGTGACTTAACGACCGCGATGGCGTCTTCCGTATTCGTGCTCACGGCGTACCCTCTTTCTTCGACAGATTGTCCGGCCCAAACGACAACGGCAGCAGGTCGCCAAGCGTGGCGGTTTTGCGCAGGCCGTCGGGGCCGCACATATGGATCGGCGTCTCTTCGGCGGCGAATTCCCTGATCCGCTGGCGGCACCCGCCGCAGGGCGTTACCAAAGCATCCCCGCCACCAACCACACAGACTTCGGCGATGGTCCGCTCGCCATCCATGATCATCGCCGATATGGCCGACGCTTCGGCGCAACAGCCTTGCGGGTAGGCCGCATTTTCCACGTTGCAACCGCCATAAATGCCGCCCCCGGCGCCGCGCACGGCGGCGCCGACGGGAAAGTTCGAATACGGCGCATAGGCCTTGTCCATGGCGTCCCTGGCGCGGGAAAAGAGGTCTTCATCCATCTTAACGTTCCTTCACATAGGGGATGCCAATCGCCCGTGGGGCAACGGCCTTGCCGATAAAGCCGGCCAACAGGACGACGGTCAGGATATAGGGAAGGGTCTGAATCAACTGCACCGGCACGACGCCAATGACCGGCACGCTGACCCCCTGCAAACGAATGGCGACGGCGTCAAGCAGGCCAAACATCAGACAGGCGCCAAGCGCCTGCCAGGGCCGCCATTTGCCGAAGATCATGGCCGCCAGCGCGATATAGCCCTGCCCTGCCGTCATGTCGCGCACGAAAGACGCATTTTGCGCAATCGCCAGATAGGTGCCGGCAATGCCCGTCAACACGCCACAGATCAGCACCGCCCGGTAGCGCAGCCAGGCGACCGAAAGCCCGGCGGTATCGACCGCCTGCGGATTTTCCCCGACGGCCCGCAATCGCAGGCCGAAACGGGTCCGATAAACCACCCACCAGGTTAGCGGCACCACCGCCACGGCCAGATATACAAAACCGCTTTGACCACTGATCAGCTCTTTATAGATGGTTCCAAGAACGGGAATAGAGCCGAGATCGTCCGCGAAGGGAAGATGGATCGGCATGAACCGCGCATCGGATTCAAGACTTGGCGTCTGGCCGCCGTGCTTGAACCAGGCGTTGCCCAGAACCGCCGTCAAACCCGACGCAATAATGTTAATGGCAACGCCGCTGACCACCTGATTCCCGTTGTGAGTGATGCAGGCGAAGCCATGCAACAGCGCCATCAGGGATGCCGCGCCGACCGCGGCGAAAAGTGCCAGCCAAGCCGACCCCGTCAACGAAGCGACGGTCGCCGCCGTGAACGCCGCCATCAGCATTTTACCTTCGAGACTGATATCGATAATGCCCGAACGTTCGGAAAACAGGCCGGCCATGGCGCACAGAATCAGCGGCGTCGATACCCGCAGCGTGGCATCCAGCGTCAGAATAGCGAAGAGGAAAGTGTCCTGCACTTAACGCTCCGCCTCCACCGGCACAGGGGCGGGGCCGGAGTCCTGCATATGGTTGTACAGCCGCGTCATCCACGGCGTGATCATGTAGGCCAGCGCACCGGAAAACAGAATCACGAAGCCCTGGATCGCCACCACCATTTCACGGGTGATGGCGGGAACCTCGAACGCCAGATCGGCACCGCCCTGATAAAGCCCGCCGAACAACAGGCTGGCCAGCACGATCCCGAACGGATGATTGCGCCCCATCAGCGATACGGCGATGCCGGTAAAGCCATAGCCGGCGGTGAAGTTCAAGAGCAGTCTGTGCTGCACCCCGACGATTTCGTTAAGGCCGACGAACCCGGCCAGCGCGCCCGATATGCACATGGACAACATAATGACGCGGGTTGGCTTGATTCCGGCATAGGCCGCGGCGGTTTCGTTGAAGCCGACGGCGCGGATTTCGTACCCCCACTTGGATCGCCAGACGAAGACCCACAGAAACACGCAACAGATCAACGCCCATACCACGGTCAGGTTAAGCGGCGAGTGGGCAATGGTAACGCCAAACCAGCCAAACACGTCGTGTATGAAGGGTATCTGCGCGGCATCGGAAAACTCGCGGCTTTCCGGCGACTGCTGTCCCGGCATGATCAGAACATTGACCATCAGATAAACCATGATCGCCGAAGAGATGAAATTAAACATGATGGTGGTAATAACGATGTGGCTGCCCCGATAAGCCTGCAAGTAGGCGGGGATCGCCGCATACATCCCGCCAAACAACGCCGCCGACAGGATACTGATGGGGATCAGCATAAACGCCGGCAGCGAGGAATCGAACAGCAGCATGGCCAGGCCAACCCCAAGACCACCGATATAGGCCTGGCCTTCGCCGCCGATGTTGAACAGTCCGGCATGAAAGGCCGCCGCTACGGCCAGACCGGTGAAAATGAAATTGGTCGCGTAGTAGAGCGTATAGCCGATGCCCTCTTCGTAACCGAGTGCCCCGTTGATCATGATTTCCACCGCCGCCAGCGGGTCTTCGCCGACGGCCATGATAACCAGGCCGGAAACCAGGAGTGCGATGCCGACGTTAATCGCCGGGATCAAGCCGACATCGATCCACTGAGGCAACGGTTTGCCGCCTTCACTCATGACATAGCCCTTCCGCCGCCGACAACCGCCTCGTCATGAGCGTTTGCCATCATCAAGCCCAGGTTTTTGACGTTCGCGTCCTGACGATCGACGGCGCTGACGATACGACCGTCGAACATCACCAGAATACGATCGCTCAGCTTCATGATTTCTTCCAGTTCGACCGATACCATCAAAATGGCGCAGCCGCCATCGCGCAATTCCAGCAGTTGTTCGTGGATGAACTCGATGGCGCCGATGTCGACGCCGCGGGTTGGCTGGCCGACCAACAGGATCTCTGGCGCCTTGTCAATTTCGCGCGCCAAAATCAGTTTTTGCTGATTGCCACCCGACATATTGGCCGACTTGATTTCGGGCTGGCGGGGACGAACATCGAAAGCCTCCATCAGGCGCCCACATTCCTCGCCGATACCCCTTTGGTCCAGCAACACCCCTGCGTTATAGCGCGGCAGGCGATGATACCCCAGGATGATCGATTCCCGTGCCTGAAAGTCAGTCAGCAGGCCCATGCGGTGACGGTCTTCCGGCACATGAGCGACCTTCAGCTTGCGTACTTCGGCCGGGTCGGACGGATGATCGGGCGTTATCTCGCGGCCATTAAGGACGATCCGCCCCTTGTCGACGGGGCGAATACCGCTCAACGCCGCAAGCAATTCGCTCTGGCCGTTGCCCGACACGCCGGCGACGCCGACAATCTCGCCGGCGCGAACCTGAAAGCCGACATCATCGACCAGCGGCACGCCCCGGGGGCTGATGATACTCAAGTGTTCCACCGTCAGTGACGCCTCGCCCGGATGTTTCGAGGCCCGGCTGACATTATCGATCACCTTGCGACCGACCATTAATTCCGCCAGTTCTTCCTTGCTGGTTTCCGGTGTCGTGCGATGGGCGACCATTTCGCCGTGACGCATCACCGAAACATAATCCGTGACCGCCATGATCTCGCGCAGCTTGTGGGTGATCAGGACGATGGTCACGCCTTCTTCCTTAAGGGAATTCAGGATGCGGAATAATTGATCCGTTTCCTGCGGCGTCAGCACGCCGGTCGGTTCGTCCAGAATCAGGACCCGGGCGCCCCGATAGAGCGCCTTCAGGATTTCGACCCGTTGCTGTTCGCCAACCGGCAGATCGCCGGTCATTGCGTCGATATCCACATGCAGGCCGTAATTATCGGCCAGGTGTTTCAGTTTCGCGGCGGCCTCGAGCGCACTGCCGGTGATCAGCGGACTGGCTTCCGCCCCAAGCATCACGTTTTCAAGAACCGTGAAGGTGTTGACCAACATGAAATGCTGATGAACCATGCCGATACCGGCTTTGATGGCGGCTTCGGAAGAATCGATACGGACCTTTTCGCCCGCCACGAAAACATCGCCGCTGTCGGCCTCGTAGAAGCCGTACAGGATGCTCATCAGGGTCGATTTTCCGGCCCCGTTCTCGCCGACGATGCCGTGTATTGTTCCCGGCCTGACGAACAACCGAACGTTCTTGTTGGCCCGTACGGGGCCGAATGATTTGTCGATATCTCGCAGTTCGATGGCCGGTGGCGGGCCGGTCGGCGGGGTTACCCCCGCCGACCCGTGCTGGGTTGCCGTTTCGGGAACAGGATCAGACATCACGTTCTCCTATCCGGTCGCTAGACCCTTACATCGGGCACTTGTTATCGGCACGATAATCATGGACCTTGATCTTGCCCGCGATGATATCGGCCCTGGCCTTTTCGACCCTGGCTTTCATCGCCGGCGTTATCAGCGCCTTGTTATTTTCATCAAGCGCCCAGCCGACGCCATCTTCCTTGAGACCCAGTTTATGGATGCCGGGTTTCCAGGCGCCATCATATGCTTCCTTGAAGGTGTTGTAGGCCGCGACATCGACGCGCTTCAGCATGGATGTCAACATGGTACCCGGATGCAAGTGGTTCTGGTTGGAATCGACGCCGATGGCAAGCTTGCCGGAATCCTTGGCGGCCTGATAGACGCCGACACCGGTACCACCGGCGGCGGCGTAGACAACATCGACACCACGGTCAAACTGACCCTTCGCCAATTCCGAACCGCGGCCCGGATCGTTCCACGCCGACGGCGTCGATCCGGTCATGTTCTCGATCACCTCGATCTTCGGATTGGCCATCCTGGCCCCCTGGACATACCCGCAACCGAAGGCGCGGATCATCGGAATGTCCATGCCGCCAATGTAACCGACCTTGCCCGTTTTCGACGCCATGGCGGCCAGGATGCCAACCAGGTAGGAGCCTTCCTGTTCCTTGAAAATATATGACTGCACGTTCGGCAGATCGACGACACCGTCGATGATCGCAAACTTCAGCTTGGGATATTCCCTGGCGATTTTCTTAATCGCCGGCGCCTGGGCAAAACCGACGCCAATGATCGGGGTTTGGCCGCGCTGGGCCATCTTCCGGAGCGCCTGTTCGCGCTGGGTTTCGTTGGTGACTTCAAATTCGCGATACGTGATGCCGGTTTCCTTGCGGAACCGCTCGACACCGGCAAACACCGACTCGTTAAAGGACTTGTCAAATTTGCCCCCCATATCGAACACGACGGCGGGCTTGATGGCGGCGGCATTGGCGGCGACTGATGTCAGCAACACGGCCCCCATGGCGGCCCCTTTGAGCAATGGTCTCATAGCGATCTCCTTCTTTGGTTTTCCGTTTCCACATCGTCATTATTCCGCACGGACACGACCATCCCCTTAGCCCCGGTCATTCCCCGTAAGGAATCCATATATTCTTGACTTCAGTGGCGCGACGCAGAAATTCGCGACCCTCGCCCTGGACGCCGTCAAGAAAATCCCTTTCCAAGCCATCATTGACCCACGTTCGCTTAATCGTTCTGGCGGCCCGTCTTTCGATTTCGGCGCTTCCCTCCGCCGATCCGAAATACCAGACCCCGTCGACCTGATCGTGATTGGCCAGACAGAAGCTCAATTCATCGCGGCCGCCGGTAACGATATTGACCACACCGCCCGGCAAATCGGATGTATCAAGGACCTGATAGAAATCGGTCGCCGCCAACGGGTGTCTTTCGGACGGAATCACGACCACTCGGTTACCCATCGCAATCGCCGGGGCGACCAGAGAAACCAAGCCCAGAAGTGGCTTGGCTTCAGGGCATGCGAGGCCGATAATTCCAACCGGCTCATTGACGGCGAGCGCGACCCCGCGCAAGGGTGGGGTGTGGACCGCGCCGTCGTATTTGTCGGCCCATGCACCGTAGGTGAACAGGCGGGCGATGGTGACTTCAACCTCGTGGTTTGCCGCCGCCGCAGTCTCACCCGTCATAGCGCCCACGGTGGCCGCGAATTCCGCCGCCCGTGCGGAAAGATTTTCGGCAATGTAATACAATATCTGGGCTCGGTTGTGGCCGTCGGCAGTGGCCCACGATGCCGCCTTGTGGGCCGCTTCGACGGCATTGCGAATATCCTTGCGGCTACCGTCGCCGACCTCCCCCAGAAGGGCGCCATCGGCGGCATGAACAGGACGGCTGTAACCGCTGTCCGGGCGCGCCTGCCTGCCGCCGACATAAAGTTTCGGTGTCCGGTTCAGGACTGACGCAGCGGCTTTTTTACCGGTCCGGGATTTGGCCTTTTTCGGCACGGCATCCGGCACGGCACGCAGGGTGCTTTCAAACGCCGGCTTGATGTAGTCGTACATGCCTTCGCGGCCGCCCTCACGCCCGAAGCCCGATTCGCGGTAGCCGCCGAATCCGGCGGCGGCGTCGAACTGGTTGGTCGTGTTGATCCAGACAACGCCCGCCTTGAGAGCGGGAGCGACGCCGAGCGCCAGATTAATGTTTTCGCTCCAGACGCTGGCGGCCAGACCATATCGGGTGTTATTGGCCAATTCGACCGCCTCATCCGGTGTCCGGAAAGTGGTAACGGTGAGGACTGGGCCGAAAATCTCCTGCTGTGCGACGGTCGCCGACGGCGTTACATTTTCGAGCAGAGTCGGCGGGTAGAAACTTCCTTTGCTCGGCAGCGCACAATCGGCTTGCCACAGGACGGCCCCTTCGCGGACACCGGTTTTGACCAGCTTGTCGATTTGTTTGAGCTGCACGGGGTCGATAATCGCCCCCATATCGATGCATTTATCCATCGGGTCGCCGACCCGCAGGCTTTGCATCCTCGCCTTCAACTTGTCGATGAATGTTTTGGCGATACCTTCCTGCACCAATAGCCTGGAACCGGCGCAACAGACCTGGCCCTGGTTGAACCAGATAGCGTCGACGACGCCTTCAACCGCACTGTCCAGATCGGCGTCGGGAAAGACGATGAACGGTGATTTTCCGCCCAGTTCGAGCGACAGCTTTTTGCCGCTCCCGGCGGTTTGTTTCCGGATCAGGCTGCCGACCTCGGTCGAACCGGTGAAGGCGATCTTGTTGACGTCCTTGTGGTTGACGATCATCGCCCCGGTCCGGCCATCGCCGGTCACGATATTAATCACGCCCGGCGGCAGGCCCGCTTGATCACACAGTTCGGCAAAACGAAGCGCCGTCAGCGACGTGTATTCCGCCGGTTTCAGCACCACCGTGTTACCCGCGGCGAGGGCCGGAGCGATCTTCCAGGCCAGCATCAGCAGCGGAAAATTCCACGGCACGATCTGGCCGATGACGCCAAGGGCAACCTGCCCCGGAAATTCGCTGTCCATCAATTGCGCCCAGCCCGCATGATGATAAAAATGGCGCGCTACCAGCGGCACATCGATATCGCGGCTTTCACGGATCGGTTTCCCGTTATCCAGCGTTTCCAGAACGGCAAGATGGCGGGCGTGTTTTTGAACCTGGCGGGCCAACGCGTAGAGATGGCGAGCCCGACCCTGGCCACCCAGGGCGACCCATTTTTTTTGGGCCGTTCGCGCCGCCTTAACCGCCGCATCGACATCGCCCTGACCGCCCTGAATGACGCTGGCCAGCACCTCGCCAGTCGCCGGGTTGCGGGTTTTGAAGGTTTTCGCCGCTTTCGGGGCTTGCCAGCCGCCATTGATAAAATGACCGAACCGCCGATCATGACCGTCGAGCCATGCGCCGACTTCAGCGGCGCTTTCCGGTGCCGGCCCGTATTCCATGCTGTCCATCAAATCGGCCACTCGCATTTCCCTAACCCATCGCCAGTCGATGCCCGGCGGCATACGATCCCGTTACGTAATGTCCCAGTTGGCGTTCGATATCACCAAGCAAACTGGATGCGCCGAAGCGCAACAAATCCGGTTCCAGCCAACGGCGGCCCAGTTCCTCCTTGATCAGGAACAGGTAATTCAAGGCATCCTTGGCCGTGCTGATGCCTCCGGCCGGTTTGAACCCGACGGGGTGACCCGTCGCCTGATAATACTCACGGATCATCCGCACCATGACCAACGACACCGCCAATGTCGCATTGACGGGCTCTTTGCCGGTAGACGTCTTGATGAAGTCGGCCCCGGCCATCATGCACACCGCCGAAGCACGCGCGACGTTGCGCAGGGTCTGAAGGTCACCGGTCGCCAGAATGGTCTTCATGTGGGCTGAACCGCAGGCCTGACGGAAGGCCTTGACCTCGTCATACACCGCCTGCCAGTTGCCGGTCAGGGCGTGTTGACGGGAAATGACGATATCGATTTCCGAAGCCCCGGCGGCAACCGAACGTTCAATTTGCAGAATTTTTATGTCCAGAGGAATCTGTCCGGCAGGGAACCCGGTGGATACGGCGGCCACCGGCAGCGCGGCGCCGCCAAGGGCATCAAGGGCCGGCCCAATCATGTTGTGGTATACGCACACAGCACCCGTCGTCAGTCCGCGATTTGCCATCCCCAGAGCCGCCAAAACATCCTTGTCAACCGGGTTCAAAGCCTTGCTGCACAAGCGACGCACCCGTTCCGGGGTGTCGTCACCGGACAGGGTCGTCAGGTCGATGCAGCTTAGCGCCTTGAGCAGCCACGCGGCCTGCCATTCGTTCTTTACCGAGCGCCGCCCCGGCAACGTTTTCGTGCGGCGCTCGACGGCGCTGCGGTTAACCTGGAGCCGATCCAGCCAATCCAGATCCAGCTTGATGCCCGGATTGCGTCTGAAGCGGGCAGGTCCGCCGGAAGGTGGCCGTTTGACGCTCATGCCGCTTCGTCCGACAGCAGCGTCCGGATCCGCTGAGCGGAGCCTTCACAAATAACCAGATCGGTAATGACGCCGGTTCTAAGCGCCGCCAGCACGGCATCGCCCTTACCACGGCCACCAACCACGGCGATGACCTTGCGGCCCCGCAGATCGCCCGGCCCAAGACCAAGCGCCTGTTTGTTAAGATCGGATTGAACCGGCACGCCATTGATATCAATGAAACTGCCCATGATGTCGCAGACGGCCTGTTTTTGCCGCAGCTCCCGCCACTCGGTCTCGTTGACCATGCTAACCTGACGGATATGAGCCTTGACCTTGGCTTCATCACCAATGGCGCCAACCCCGATCATATAGACGTCGGCCTTGCGGGCCAGTTGCAGCATTTCCTGAACGCTTTTCTGGGACTGCAGCAGCTCCTTTTCCCGTACGCTTGAGGCGATGTAAGGAACCGGCAGAAAATATCCTTCGCCTTCCGTTCGTTCGACCAGGTTATGCACCACATCGAAGGGGTTGGCCGATAAATTGCGGGTCAGACTGCCCGACACCGCGACAAATTTCAGATCGGGCAGCCGCGTATGAGGCAAATTCCGCACCATCGCCGCCAGCGACCGACCCTTACCGACACCGATCATCAGCGGGACGTCGGAATTCAGCAGATTGTAGAGTTGCCGCGCCGCCGCGACGCCAACGGCATTGTACGATGTCAGCGGGTCTTCGCCCTCTTCGTCTTCATCCAGCAGCGGCGCGACCGTGCAGGACGCCAGGCCAAATTGGTGAATGATGAATTCTTCCAGTTCGACACATTCGGCGGGCACGCCTTCGATAAACACGCGCACCAGCCCGGCCTTCTGCGCCTGGGAAATCAGACGGTGGGCCTTGGCCGAGGAAACATCAAGCCGTTTGGCGATTTCGCTTTGCGTGTAACCGCCAATATAAGAGAGCCATGCGGCCCGCGCCGCGAGACTGTTATCGCTCATTTTCTGTGCATGCCCCTGTCAGGGTGCCGGGCCCTCGCGAAGGCCTCGATAAATTTTCGATTGTAATTTTTTTCACTTAGTGACTTTTTTTTCAGATTGTATCCATTCATGATAAAAGTCAATGTCCGATTAACCCGACTGGATTTTGAGTCTAAGCGGATCGAATAACGCACCATGCCCCTGACAACTTTTCGATTATCAGCCTGTATTTTCTCGATCTTTCTGGTGATGGGAATCTACGTGCCCTTTTTGCCGACATGGTTGGAAGGGCGCGGCTTAACGGCCCAACAGGTCGGCATGGTTTTCGCCGCCGCCCTGTGGGCGCGCATTCCGATTGGCCTGGGGCTGGCTTCCATCGCCGACGCCACCGGCCAGCGCAAGCCGATCCTGATCACCGTCGCCACGATCATCTGTCTGGGATTCGTCTCGTATCAGTATATCGATGGGTACGGGAGCCTGATGCTGGGCTGGCTGATTGTCGGAACCCTGCTGACCAGCACAATTCCGCTGACCGACAATCTGGTCATGATGACAATCGGCGATCGAAAGGCCGATTACGGTCGCATTCGGCTATGGGGATCCATCAGCTTTATTGGCGCCTCGGTACTGGGCGGCATGTATCTGCAAGGCCGCGACAATGAAGCAATCCTGCATCTGCTGATCGCCGGTTCCGTCTGTATCGTGCTGGGCACCCTGCTGCTTCCCGGGGTCCGCATGAAACCCCGGACGACCCGGCGACCGGCGCTGTTCGATCTTTTTTCCGACAGACGGTTTCTGGTCTTTATCCTGACCGCCGCAACCCTGCAAGCCAGCCACGCGGCACTTTACGGATTTGCCACAATAACATGGAAAGCCTCCGGCCTGACGGAAGGTGTGATCGGGTTGTTGTGGGCCGAAGGGGTGGCGCTGGAAGTTTTGCTGTTCACCTTCGGGCGGCGATTAATGACCCGTTTTCAGGTTTGGCAGATCCTGCTGCTGGCCGCCGCCGCCGGCATATTTCGTTGGTCGGTGTTGGGATCAACAGCGAACCTGCCATGGCTGATCGCCATACAGGGCTTGCATGCGTTTACCTTTGCCGGCACCCACCTGGCCGCTGTGATGTTTATCGCCCACGAAATTCCCGGCGACCGCTCGGCAACGGCGCAAGGACTGTATGACGGTCTGGCCATGGGCTTGATGTTCGGCATCGCCATGTCACTGGCCGGATGGGTTTATGAGACCCGGACCACCGACGCCTTCTACGTCATGGCGGTATTTTCAGCGCTGGGCGGCATCGGCGCGCTGATGCTTGGCCGGATGCGGGCACCGTCGCCTGGCTAACGCCCCATCAGGCCAGGTAACAGCAGGGATACCGCGGGCAGGAAAATCAGGATCAGCAAGCGCACGATATCGGCGATCCAGAACGGCGTAACGCCCTTGAAAATAGTGCCGGTGCCGACATCCGGCAAAACACCCCGCAGAACGAACACATTTAGCCCCACCGGCGGCGTGATCAGGCTGATTTCGGTAACGACGACGACGATAATCCCGAACCAGATCAGCACCATATCGGATGGAATGGACGGCCCGAAGTTCAGCTCCTGGATCAGCGGATAGAACACCGGAACGGTCAGCAGGATCATCGACATGCTTTCCAGCACGCACCCCAGAACCACATAAACCAGAATCATGAACAGCATCACCATGTAAGGCGATAAATTCGTGCCATGGACCCAACCGGTGAGGGCGCCCGGCAAATCGGCCATGTTGACGAAATTGGAAAACATCAGGGCGCCGATCAACACCGAGAAAATCATCGTCGTCGTTTTGACGCTTTGCAAAAGTATGTCGTAGATGATCGCAATGCTTAGCCTGCCGCGGGCAAGGGCGAAGAAGAAAGCCCCGGTGGCGCCAATGCCGGCGGCTTCGGTCGGCGTAAAGATACCGCCATAAATACCACCCATGACCAGCATGAAGAGCAACAAAACGCCCCAGACGCCGCCGATGGCCCGCATCCGGTCGCCCCATCCAAACCGCTCACCGGGCGGGCCGCTTTCCGGCTTGATCCAGATCGTCGCCTGCACGGCCGCCATGTAAAGGATGACACCCAGAACGCCGGGCAGAATACCCGCCATAAACAGCTTGCCGATGTCGGACTCGGTCATAATGCCGTAGATAACCAGAATGACACTGGGCGGGATCAAAATGCCAAGGGTACCGCCGGCGGCGATCGAGCCGGCGGCCAGACTGTCGGAATAGCCGTATCGCCGCATCGACGGCATGGCGACGGGCGCCATCGTCGCCGCCGTCGCCAGACTGGAACCGCAGACCGCCCCAAACCCGCCACAGGCGACCACGGTCGCCATTGCCAGCCCCCCCCGGCGATGGCCCAGGAATGCGTTGGCGGCCTTGTAAAGTTCGTCGGAAAGCCCGGCACGGGTGACAAAGTTGCCCATCAGAATAAACAGCGGCACCACCGACAGGCCATACGCCAGCCCCGTTTCGTAGGTCACCGTGGCGACCATCGCCAGCGCGCCCGACCAACTGACCAACAGGGCAAATCCGACCACGCCAACCAGTCCCATGGCGAAGGCAATGGGAATCCGTATGGCGATCAGCACGAGAAGAATGGCAAATCCGATTAATGATTCTTGCACGAAAAGTCCCGCCCGTATGCGCTAGTGATTGCGATGGTTGGTGATTTTGGCCCACGTAAGGATCATCAGCAGCACGCAGGACAAGGCCGCCGCGACCGCCATGAAATAGGTTACCGGAGCGACCGGTATATAAAGCGCCGCCGTCCGGTCGCCGTATTCGACCTGCTCTTCCGCTTTCAGCCACATGCGGTAGCTAAGCACTGCCAACATAACGGTACACAGCACACCGATCAGGGCGTCTCGCCAGCGCAACAGGGATTTCGGGAAGAACTGCTCGAACAGATCGACGGTGATGTGTTCGTCATGCAGGGTGATCAGCGGCAGCCCGGCAAAAATCAACGTCGCCATCATCAATTCAGTGACTTCGAAACCACCCGGAACCGGTGAATCAAAAATGTAACGTCCCCAGACGTCAACGAACGTCAGGGCCATCATCGAGAACATCAAAATCGCACCGACCAGGCCAAGCAACCGGGTCGTCAGATAGACGACCCGGAGACTCACACTTTCGCCGGGTTCACCGGGTAAGGTCACTTCCCGGCAGCGGCAATTTCGGCACGAAGATCAGACATAATCTTGGCGCCGTCGATGCCTTTGCTTTTGAGTTGCGCGACCCACTTGGCTTCGATCCCACGAGTCCGGGATTTGATCTCGCTGATCAGGGCGGGGGAAGCGGTGATGACTTTGACGCCATCGGCCTTCATCGCGGCGACACCGGCGATATCGGCATTGTCCCAGCCCTTGCCGGCAATATGAGAAAAATTCTCACCGGAAACCTTTTCAATGGCGGCCTGATCCGCCTTCGACAGGCTGGCGAATTTTTTCGGGTTCATGACCAGGAAAAAGCTGGTGTTATACAGGCCGCCCGGAACCAGGGTGGCGTAACGGACCAGCTTGCTCAACTTGAACGACTTGATGGATTCCTTCGGGAAAAAGACCCCGTCGGCAACGCCGTTTGACATCAATTCATAGGATTTCGGAGCCGGCTTCAACAGCGCCGTGACGCCAATGGCCTTGGCGACATCGTTGATCACGCCGCCGCCGACACGGATCTTCAAACCGTGCAAATCCGACAATTTTTCAATCGGTCGCTTGGCGTTGTAAATTTCACCCGGACCATGGGTGAACAGGCCAAGCACCTTAACGCCCCTGTGCTCGTTGTACTGTTCCATATCTTTCTTGTAGATGCGCCAGTAAGCCACCGACATGGCCTCTGCACTATCCCCCAGGAATGGCATTTCAACGGCCTTGGTCAATTGAAAACGGCCCGGCTGGTAGCCGTGCACGCCATAGGTGATATCGACCTGGCCATCCTTGGCCAGATCGAAGTGAGCCGGAGCCTTACCCGCCGCCTTGGCCAGAATTCTGATCTTGACGTTACCGTGGGTAGCGGCTTCGACCTCCTTGATCCACGGCACAATCATATCGGCGACGATGGGATGCTTCGGCGGCAACCAGGACGATAGCGTCAACGTGGTTTCAGCCCTGGCGCCGCCGGAAAAAGAAGCGACGACGAATGCTGCGGCCCCAACGGCCCCTAGAGTCAATTTTCTTAACATTTTGATCCTCCCTGTTACGTTTCAGTCAATAGCCAACGGGTCAATGCCGTCCCGTCTTCCCCTTGTTCTACCCGACCGCACTGCCCGTCCTGCGATCCAAAACGCAATTCGGTACCGGGTAGCCTATTTGACCCTTATTGTGCCGTGGTTACCGGCGGCATACAAGCCCCTAGCGTTATTCGACGGATCAATACGGCGTCGAAGTTCAGATTTTTGCACCTTCCCCATCGCGTTTCGCGGCAGGGCATCCATGAAAATAATCTTCCCCGGATGCTTGAAATGAGCCAGAGAATTTTCAAATCTGTCGAGAATGGCGGCGCTGTCCAGATCCGAGCCCGCCGAGCGGACAGCGACCGCGACCGGAACCTCGCCCCATTTTTCATGGACCACCCCGACAACGGCGGCTTCGGCGACACCGGGAATTTCGTGCATCACCAATTCCAATTCCGCCGGGTAGATGTTCTCGCCGCCGGAAATGATGACATCGGTCTTGCGGTCGTTGATGAACAGGTAGCCATCCCCGTCTTCGTAGCCGATATCGCCGGAACGGAACCAGCCATTGTCGAGCGCCCCTGCGGTGGCTGTGGCGTTGCCCCAATATTCGAACATGATGTTTGGGCCGCTGACCAGAATTTCGCCGGACCGGCCCGCCTCCACATCGTCATCGTTTTCATCGACGATACGGATTTTGCAGTGCATCGCGGCCTTGCCGGTCGACCCCACCTTGGCCATCGCGTCGCCGGCCCTAAGATAAACCGCAATCGGGCAGGTTTCGGTCGACCCGTAAACCTGTTGCACCGGAATGCCGCGTTGATGGATCGCTTCGATCAATGGATGCGGCACGATGGATGACCCGGTGGTGACGGCGCGAAGGCTCGATATGTCCGCGGCCGCCCAGCCGGGATGGGCAAGGATGCTTTGGATCGTCGCGGGGACCAGCACGATCAGACTGGGCCGGTCTCCGGCGATGGATTTCAGCACGTCGGCCGGATCGAACTTGCGATGCAAGATCACCGTCGCCCCGGCATACAGGGCCGGAGTCGTCTGGATGTTCAGGCCGCCGACATGAAACATCGGCAGCGCCGTCAATATCCTGTCGGCGCTGGTCATATCATGCATGTGCAAACTGTTCAGGGCGTTCCATTGCACCGCCTGCTGGGTCAGCACGGCCCCCTTGGGGTGGCCGGTGGTGCCCGACGTATAGACCAGCAGAAGCGGCAATTCAGCATCGACATGGGGATTGCGGTCATCGCCAACCGCCGCCCGCACATCATCGGCCAGGCTTCGCCAGCCCGCGCCGGTAAAGCCGGCGGCTACAAATTCACAATCCGGCAGGTCCGGGCGGAGACGGTCTGCATGGTCCTTGAAGTCGGCTTCGCAGACCATCACCCTGGCCGCCGCATCGCGCAGGATGAAAAGATGCTCCGGTCCGGCAAGCCGCCAGTTAAGAGGAATAAACAGGGCGCCCAAACGGGCACAGGCGAACATCAAGGCAAGGAATTCCGGGCTGTTGAAACCAAGATAGGCAACCCGGTCGCCGCGCCCGACCCCGTAAACGTGTTTCAGCGCGCGCGCATGATCGGCGATCATCCCGTCGAACCGACGATAGGTGATGGCCTGTTCCCGATAGATCAGGGCCGGTTTGTCGGGGTCGAATGCGGCGTGATGGGCGATCCAGTCCGAAAGGTCGGTCAATCGTCGGACTCCCCCTTTTCGTACAGGGCTTCGCGACCCAGACGATCGACGCACAATTCGGCGGTCCACGGCAGCATCAGCGAACCGCACCGGCTGTCCCGGTACATGCGTTCCAGCGGCAGGGTTTTCAGCATCGACTGACCGCCACAGGTGCGGATCGCCAACTGACAAATTTCGTTGGCATTTTCCATCACCGTATACTGGGCGGCATAGGCCCTGAGCACCTGATCCTTCGACGGATTGGGACACGCTTCGCCGATCGCCTGAAACCACAGGCACTTGGTTTGTTCCAGCATGATCCGCATATCGGCCACCGCGTGCTGCTTGGTCGGGTACATGCGGCGCTTGACCGGCGGCGTGCCGGGAATTTCGCCGCGCAGGTAGTTAACGGTGAAGTCATAGGCCCCTTGGGCGATGCCCATGTAGGTTGGGGTCAGGGTCATAAACATATGCGGCCAACGGGTCACCGCTTCGAAATAGACGCCGGTCGGCATCAGGGCGGCATCGTCGGAGACGAAGACATCCTTGAACAGCAGCGTGCGCGAGACCGTGCCCCGCATACCCAACGGGTCCCAGTCACCAACAACCTCGACCCCGTCGGCATTCGCCGGAACGGCAACGTACATGGTGTCCTTGCGGGACAGGTTTTCCTTTTCTTCGGTACACAGCACGCCGTAGTAGTCCGCCGAGCCCGACAGCGACGCAAATATCTTTTTGCCATTAATCAGCCAGCCGCCATCGGTGCGGCCGGCCATGGTGCCGAAGGGCTTGAATCCTGCCGCCGCGGCACCGCCTTCGGAAAAAGGCTGGGCATAAATTGCGCCGTCTTCAACGATGCGCCGGTAGTGAGCGGACCGGCGCTGATTGTGTAACTGGCGCTGGTCATCGGCCATCGGCAGATCGTCGGCGAGCCCACCCGTCCACAAACACGAACAGACATGCATGTTCCAGGTCAGCGATGTCGTGCCGCAGTAGCGCCCGATTTCCGCCGCCGTTAGCATGTAGGTCATGAAATCGGCACCGAAGCCGCCGTCTTCCTTCGGCACGCAGATACCGAGCAGTCCGGCCGCCTGCATGTCCTTGTAATTTTGCATGGGGAAAATCGCCTCGCGGTCCCACTTTTCGGCGCGCCCGGCGAACTTTTCCTGCCCCAGTCGGCGGGCCAGTGTCGTCAGTTCGGCCTGCTGATCGGTCAGCCGAAAAGCATCCGTGGCGAAAATTGGCGCATCGAGGGTGTGATCAGTGCTGGGCATGGTGGTGCTTCCTGTTTTCCTGTTCTTGAAGACGGTCCAAAAACCGCCGGACAGCGGCGTCAAAGGCTGTCGGCTGCTCCAGATTGGCCAAATGCCCGACCCCATCCAGGCAAACGTAGTCGGCCCCCGGAATGCGCGCCGCCATGCGTTCCATCATCGCAGCCGGGGCGTTGCGATCCGCTCCCCCGGCAAGAAGCAAACTGGGCACCTTGATACCGCCAAGGGCGGCACGGCGATCGAAGGTGACAAGGCAGTTCATCATCGCCCGGTAGGTTTGCGGCGACACCCGCGACATGCAGTCCCGCGCCCGCGCGACACCTTCGGGGTCGGCCCCTTCGGCGATCATTGCCGGCACGAGATCGGCGGCGACATCGGCCATGGTCTTGCCTGCATCGAGCGGCGCCATCCGGGCGGCGACGAATTTCTTCTGGAAGTCGCCATCGGGATTGCCGAAAGCAGGACTCGTCGCCGACAGCACCAGACTGGCGACCCGGTCCGGGTGGCACGCGATGAATTCCTGCGCCACCATCCCGCCGATGGAATGGCCGACAACATGAGCACGCTGAATATCCAGATGATCAAGCAGACACGCCAACGCATCGGCCAGGGCGGCAAAGCCGACATCGTCCAGTGGCGCCGACCCGCCATAGCCCGGCATATCCCAGGCGATGGCGCGGTAATCGGCACCGAAATGCGCGAGTTGGTCTTGCCAAACCAGTGAATCACCGCCGACGCCGTGCAGGAACACAACCGCCGGTCCGTCACCCTGTTCCCTGAAGGCAATGGGAAAGCCGGAACCGGTCACGCCAAGTCCCCTTGAAGGACACCCTCTTTAACCACGTCGGCGCCATCCAGGTTGATGGTGCAACGACCGACGGGAAGATCAAAATGGCCGAGCGTATAACGCTTGGCGAATTCATTGGCGCCGGTCGAATACAGGAAATTACCGGCATAGGCCCTGAGTTCCGTACCGTTGGTGTCGCGCCGGTCATACATGGCGAGGGCCTCGTACCGGGCGCCCGGATTCATCCCCCAGCCAACGTGCGACGTGCCGTAGGCATTTTGGTCTCCCCAGGCAGCGAAATAACGCCGCAGCATTTCTGCATCGGTGCCGTGACCGGCGATATCGACGACGAAATCATTTTCGATGGTCAGCCGAACCGGGCTTTCAAGGTAGCGCTTGAAGGTCAGATTGATATCCCCCGCATCAAGCACCAGCACACCGTTAACCGTGCCTTGCCCGGGGAATGCGACGACCACGCCACCCGGCCAGTGGGCGACCGTGCCGGGCCGGTCGCAATAGCCCCAGACCCCGGCAACGCGGGCGTCGGTCAGATCCACGGTCAGGTCCGATCCGGCGGCGGAACGGACGTTCATGACGCGTGCCGCTTTCATCATCTTCACCCCGGCCTTGACCTTGTCCGTCAGGTTCGGATCGGGCAGCAGCCGTTCCAGCGCCTCCGGGTGTTCGTTGGAAATCATCAACAGGCGCGCGCCCCCCGACAGAATATCGGGCAGTTCCGGCGCATGCAGCATGCCCTCGACGGTCAGATCGACCACCATGACACTTTCCCGCAGCGCCTTGATCACCGGACCCAGGCCCCGGATCGCATCGGACGCCCCGGTCGACCGCACCGGCACAGGCGCACGCTGCGGCGGCGTCGGAACTTTAACATGAAAGGGCCTGGCCCCCAGACGCAGCAGGGCGAGTTCGCTCAAGTGGACGTTCAAGTCCCGCGACTGGGTTTCCGACAGGATCGCGACCGGGTCATCCGATTGTACCTTGCACAGGCGCAATGCCTCGACAAAAGTATCGATCCATTTGCCTTCAATGCGATCGTTAAACATAGTTCCCCCTGCGGCATTCCACCCTGTTTGATGAAAGTATAGCCACCTGTTAACGTATGGGAAACGGAATATGGCTGCGCCAAGGCATGTCGTCTATTCGACCAGGGGGAGTTCATCATGGGTTTGTTTTTCAAGAAAAACCGACCGCCACATCTGGGTAAGTACCCGATGGAAAAGCTGAAACGGGTCGATCACCCGACCACCCGCATTAATGCGGAGCGGGTGCCGCGGGTACCCTTTCGCGGGTCGTTCTTCACCCGGCCCTTTTTTGGTGACCTGGGTGAACGGGCGAAAAGCGAACGGCCCCGTTTCGTTGCCAAGTACCCGCTGTCCGATGCCATGGGCGACATCATGCGGGCTATCGTGCCCTTGCAGGATGGCGAAACGGCGGAGGAAAAAGCACCGGAAACAGACGATCCGGACGCCATGGCCCGGCATATCAAGTCACTCGCCTATTTTCTGGATATGGACATCGTCGGCATATGCAAAATTCCCGACTACGCCTGGTATTCCCACGATGCCGACGGCAAACCGATTGAGCCCTATCACAGATACGCCATCGTCATGCTGATCGACCAGGGGTTCGATACCATGGAAGGGGCGTCGGGCGATGACTGGATTTCCGGCACTCAAAGCTACCGTGCCTACCTGCGCGGGGCCGAGGTCGGCAGCGTTGTCGCGGGTTACATCCGCAGGCTGGGATATGGCGCACGGTGCCAATCGGCGGCGGACGGCCATGTCCTGCAAATCCCGCTGATGCTGTGGGCCGGGCTGGGGGAACTGTCGCGCATTGGCGAGTTGGTGCTGAACCCGTTCATTGGGCCGCGCTCGAAAACCGTGGTGGTGACGACCGACCTGCCGATGACGTGCGACAAACCCATCGACTTCGGCCTACAGGATTTTTGCAGCCGTTGCTATAAATGCGCCCGCGAATGCCCCTGCGGCGCCATACCGTTCGGCGACAAGATCATGTTCAACGGTTACGAAATCTGGAAACCGGACGTGGAAAACTGCGCCAAGTACCGCATCACCAATCAAAAGGGTGCCGCCTGCGGCCGCTGCATGAAGACCTGCCCGTTGAACAAGGTCGTTACAAAAGAGGGCGCGCTGGTGCACCGGATGGCCAGTTGGCTGGCCCTGAACATGCCTGTTCTGAAACCCCTCCTGATCCCGATAGCCGTCCATATGGATGACTGGTTGGGGTACGGCAAACGAATCAAGGAACAGAAGTGGTGGCTGGATCAGGAAATCGTTGACGGCAGGATCGTCACGCCCAAGGCGGTCAACAACCGCGATATATCGCCGGAAAAAGCCAATCCGAAAAACCACAAGGTGGCCCTATATCCAGCGGAAGACTTGCCGCCGGGTGACTTTATGGGACCCTTCCCGACCGACCGGAAAAAGGCCCTGCGGCGCGCTGGCGAAGCGGAAGATCCCGGCGACGCATAAAAAAAGGCGGCGCCCTGCCCGGAAAGTTCCCGGAAGAAGCGCCGCCGATTTAAGGATGCCGCGACCGATCAGCTGTAACGGTACGGACGCCCGGCCTTCTCCATCACCGCCGAATAATCCTTGAAGATCTTAACCACCTTCGCGGACCGGGGGCTGTTCTTGGCCATTTCATCCCAGAACCGGAGACCTTCGGCTTCCACCGTTGCCCATTCTTCATCGGGGATCGAGGTAAGTTCCAACTTGGTACCCTCGGTACGGAGCTTGGCTTCGCCGCCCCAATACCAGTACTGACGGTGATAGTGCGAGTTGTTCATCGCCAGGCGAAGAAGGGTCTGCAAATGCGGCGGCACTTCGTTCCAGCGTTCCTCGTTGACGATGAACGATCCAATCCAGGCGCCGGTGATATTGTTGGTCAGGAAGTATTTCGTCACATTCGCCCAGCCGACGGTGTAGTCCTCGGTAATGCCCGACCACGCCATGCCATCAAGCTCGCCCGTTTGAACGGCGACTTCGGCGTCTTCATAAGGAATGTTCACCGGAATGACGCCGAAGCGCGACAACAGCTTGCCGGCCGTCGGGAAGGTGTAGACGCGCAAGCCTTTCAGGTCCGCGAGGCTGCGGATCGGCTTGACCGTGTTGAAGTGACACGGGTCCCAGGAACCGGCACTGAGCCATTTGACGTTTTCGATTTCACTGTAGGCTTCTTCCCAGATTTGCCGCAGGCCATACTGTTCGAACAGCACCGGCACATCCAGACTATAGCGGGTGGAAAAGGGGAAATAGCCACCGAACACGGATACATCGACCGGCGCGGCCATGGAATCCTCGTCACTTTGAACCGCGTCGATGGTCCCCTTCTGCACGGCCCGGAACAGCTCACCGGTCGGCACCAGCTGATCGGCCGTGTATAGCTCGATCACCATTTCGCCGTTGGCAGCCTTGTTGAACGCATCGACGGACGGTTTGATGACATGTTCGGCCAAAGCGGCCCCGGCATAAGTCTGCAATCGCCACTTGATGGGTTTACCTGATGCGCGCACATGAGGCGCGCTCAATGTCGTTGCGGCAACAGCGCCCGCTGTCGCCGTCCCTGCTTTCTTCAGGAACTCGCGTCTTTTCGACATATCAATTTCCTCCCCAAGATTATTGTTATCTGACATCTAACCACATGGTCAGGCTTCGATTTAATCACATAGTCTTGTCTTATTCCACCTCAATAAAGGGGCCCTGCCCAACCTTAGGTGGGTCTATCTTCCGTAAAACTGTTCAGGAAGCCACATGGCTATTTGCGGAAAAACAATAACCAGCGTCAGGCCGAAGATCATCACAAACACGAACGGAACGATCGAGCGGTAGATATCGGACAGCGTTATTTCCGGCGGCGCCATGGCGCGCATCAGGAACAGATTATAGCCAAAGGGCGGCGTCATGTAGGCGATTTGACAGGTAATGGTGTAGAGAACGCCATACCAGACCAGATCGAAGCCAAGCGATCCGACCAGCGGCACATAAAGCGGTGCGACGATAACCAGCATCGCCGTGTCATCGAGAAACATGCCCATGACGATGTAGGAAAGCTGCATCATGATGAGAATTTCCCAAGGTCCCAGCCCCAGTTTCGTAACGAACAGCGACTCGATCGCCTTTACCGCGCCAAGGCCATCGAAGACGGCGCCGAACGCCAGCGCGGCCAGGATGATCCACATGAACATGCAACTGATGCTCAAGGTCTTGCGGATCGTATCCTCCATCACCTGCCCGTTAAGCCGCCCCTTGATCAGGGCGGCCAGAGTCGCCGCGACGGCGCCAACGGCGGAACTCTCGGTCAGGCTGGTGTAGCCCATCATGAATAGTCCGGTCATGGAAACGAAGATCATAAGGGGAAGGATACCGGCACGCAGCAGCACAATTTTTTGACCCAAGGAAAGATTACGTTCTTGCTTTGGCAGCGCCGGACCCAGATCGGGGTTAAACTTGCATCGGATAAGGATGTATATGATGAACAGACTGGCCAGCATCAGGCCCGGGAAAACACCGGCCAGCCACAGTTTGCCAACGGGTTGACGGGCGATCATGCCGTAAAGAACGAGGACGACGCTGGGCGGAACCAAAATACCCAGGGAACTGCCCGCCTGGATCACCCCCGTCACCATGATCTTGTCATAGCCGCGCCTCAGCAGTTCCGGCAACGCGATGCTGGCGCCGATAGCCATGCCCGCAACGCTCAGCCCGTTCATCGCCGAGACCACCACCATCAGGCCGATGGTGCCAACGGCCAGGCCGCCGTTGACCGGCCCCGACCAGACATGAAACATTCGGTAGAGGTCCTCGGCGATACCTGATTCCGACAGCATGTAGCCCATATAGATGAACAACGGCAGGGTCAGCAGCGGATACCACTTCATCAACTTCATGGCGGCGTTGAAGCCCATTTCGGAGCCGCCATCCCCCCACAAGGCAAGGGCTGCGGCAACGGCGACAAAGCCGATGGCGCCGAACACGCGTTGCCCGGTCAGCAACATCACCATCATGGATGAGAACATCAGCAGGGCGATGAGTTCGTAACTCATGTGATCGATACGCCCCTGGCCTTGGCCAGATCTTTGAAGAATATGGAGATCGCCTGCAACAGCATCATGAAAATTCCAAACATCATGATCAGCTTGATAGGCGCCATATAAGGTGCCCAGGACGAATAACTCTCCTCGCCGTATTTCAGGGCGTACTGCGTACTCGAAAAACTACCCCAGAGAAGAAATCCCAGATAGAAAACCAGAAAAAAGCTGGTAATTGAATCGGAAAAGGCCTTTTTCTTCGTCGACCAGCGGCCATAGATCAGGTCCATGCGGACGTGGCTGTCAAGCTGCATGGAATAGCCCCCACCCAGCATGTAATAAGCGGCCATGGAAAATTGCGCCATTTCCAGCGTCCACAGCGACGGCATCATGAAGGCCTTCGATATGGACGAATAGAACAGCAACCCCATCATCCCGAAAATCATGTACATGGCGAACCGGCCAATTATCCGGTTCACTTTATCGACATAACGGACGTAGGTTTTGACGAATTCCGGCATTTCCCCCCCTCTCTTCCGGCGGCATTATTTTCCACCGTTCCCGGCTTATTCAGACAGGCCTTCACCCACACGGCCAAACCTGCCCCTCCGGTTGATATCCACGTTAGAATCAATGAGCCCGACGGTCCAGACTCAAACAGGTTTTCTTGTAGAAAAGCGTAAAAAGGGACGCGGCGCTCATGGAATTTCATCACCGCGGCCAAAAATAATTTACATTCCCGGCTCAATATTTTTCCGTTCCGGCCGGCAGCTCTTATAGTGGGCGCCATGCCCGAACAGATTCTCAAAGACATTTTTGGATACGACAGCTTTCGCCCCGGCCAAGCGGAAATCGTTGAAACCTTGCTGGGCGGCGAACACACGCTCGCGGTAATGCCGACGGGATCGGGGAAATCCCTGTGTTTTCAGATTCCGGCCCTTTTAAAGGGCGGTTTGACGATTGTCGTATCGCCTTTGGTGGCGCTGATGGAAGATCAGGTCGCGGCCTTGAAGCTGGCCGGTGTGGCTGCCGATACCATTAACTCGTCGCGCGACCGCGACGCCAATGTCACCACATGGAAACGCGCCGCGGCGGGCGAGACACGCTTGCTGTACCTGGCCCCGGAACGCCTGATGACCGAGCGCATGCTGAACGCGCTGGGCCGCCTTCCGGTCACCCTGATTGCCATCGACGAAGCCCATTGCCTGTCCCGCTGGGGACCCTCATTCAGGCCCGAATACGAAGCCCTGACACGGCTCAGCGGTCTCTTCCCCGGTGTTCCCATCGCGGCGCTGACCGCGACCGCGGATGAATCCACTCAGAACGACATCGCCGACAAGCTGTTCGGCGGCGCCGGGCGACGCTTCATATCGGGCTTCGACCGCCCCAACATCCGCCTTGGCGTCGAGATGCGCACAGACGCCAAGCGCCAGTTGCTGGATGTGGTCAAAGCCCACGATGGCGAAAGCGGCATCGTTTATTGTCTGTCCCGCGCCAAGACAGAAAAGATGGCTCAATTCCTGAACGACAACGGTATCCGCGCCCTGCCCTATCACGCCGGCATGACGGCCGAAGCACGCACCAGGAACCAACGCGCCTTCATGACGGAATCCGGCGGCAACGTTATCGTCGCCACCATCGCCTTTGGCATGGGCATCGACAAGCCGGACGTGCGATTTGTCTGCCACACCGATATGCCGGGCAGCGTCGAGGCCTATTATCAGGAAATTGGCCGCGCCGGACGCGACGGCAAGCCCGCCGAGGCCCATATGGTTTACGGTCTGGACGATCTGCGCATGCGCCGCCTGTTCATCGAACAGGACAACGGCGAGGCCGATCACAAACGGCGCGAACACAAACGGCTGGACGCGTTGATCTCGTATTGCGAGTCACCCGAATGCCGCAGGCATGCCCTGCTGTCCTACTTCGGCGAGGCCCGGAAAACGGCTGAAGGCTGCGGCAATTGCGACATCTGCCTGAACCCGCCGGAAATGGTCGATGGCACGGAGGCCGCCAGAACGCTGCTGGAAACGGCAGTGCGCACCGGTCAGATGTTTGGCCAGGCGCACCTGATCGATATCGTGCGTGGCGCCAATACGGAAAAGATCCGTTCCGCCGGACACGATCAACTGCCGACCTACGGGGCCGGTACCGATATCAACAAGGACACCTGGCGATCCATCGTCCGCCAGTTGGTGGCGGCGGGTTTGCTGCGCATTGACGTCGCGGGGCACGGTGGTTTGAGCTTAACCGAAAAAGGTCAGAGCCTGTCGAAAGGCGGCATTCGCTTCAACTACCGCAAGGATACGATCAAGCCAACCACTCAGAAAAGGGAGCGCCGCGGCCGCTACGCCGCGCCGGATGACCTGACCCCGGACCAAACCAGACTGCTGGGTCGGCTGAAAGACAAACGCACCGAACTTGCCAAAGAGCGCAACGTGCCGGCCTACATGATTTTTTCCGACCGTTCCCTGGAAGACATGGCCCGCCGGCAACCTCGCGACGAAACCGCCTTCGCCAACACCCACGGCGTCGGCGCCGCCAAGCTCAAGGAATTCGCGCACGCCTTCCTTGGCGTTATCGACAAGCACGTCGAAGGCGCTAAGGAAGTCCGCATGTAAATGGGGGGTTACGAGGCGTCCGGTATAACCGCCGTCGCCTCGATTTCCAGTTTCGCGCCGTCTTCGATAAAGCCGACGACCTGAGCATCCCCCTCGAGGCCAGCCCGGCCTAAGATGATAGACCCTCTTCCGATGTTCGTTCAGACATGAATAGTTTATGTTTGAAGCTATGTTTCTTCGACGTTAATTTGATGGCTATGAATAAAACGCCGACAACGGCCGACCGGGATGACGCCTATAACAACGGCGGTCATATTGATGGCGCCGACGACTATCCGGCGAAGTGGACCCGCCTTGCGCAAGGTTTTCGAGACGAAATGGCCCGGGCGGGTCAGGCTGAACTTGATCTGGCCTATGGCGATGAGGAACGGGAAAGGTTCGACCTGTTCCATCCACAGGGCACAGCCAGGGGCCTTGCCGTCTTCGCCCACGGCGGATATTGGCGGGCGTTCGACAAGTCCGCCTGGTCGCACTTGGCGGGCGGCGCGCTGGCCCGGGGATGGGCCGTGTGTTTGCCAAGCTACACGCTGGCGCCGCAGGCCCGCCTGTCACACATTACGAGGCAATTCGGACGCGCCGTCGTTTTCGCCGCGGGCAGGATCGACGGACCGCTACGCCTTGCCGGGCATTCCGCCGGGGGGCACCTGGTCAGCCGAATGCTGTGTCAGGACACACCCCTTCCCGCGACCGTATCGGGCCGCATCGAACACGTCGTTTCGATCAGCGGGCTGCATGACCTGCGGCCCCTGCTGCTAACCACCATGAACGACGTGCTGCGCATGGACGAGGCCGAAGCGACGAGTGAAAGCGCCGCCCTTTGCCGGCCTCTGCGGCCCTGTTCCATCACCTGCTGGGTGGGTGGCGACGAAAGGCCGGCGTTCATTGCCCAGGGCGACTTGCTGGCCAACATTTGGGCCGGGCTTGGCGCCGCCGCCAGCGTTGTTCATGCGCCGGGCAAACATCATTTCAATATTATCGAAGACCTGACGGATCCTGGTTCCGCCCTGACCCGGACCTTCGTCGGCTAACCCGGCAGTCGCCTAACCGTGCTTGATGGCGATGGTCTTGGTCGCTGAAAACCCGTACAGGGCTTCAAAGCCTTTTTCGCGACCGTAGCCGCTGCCCTTGACGCCACCAAACGGCAATTCGACCCCACCGCCGGCACCGTAGTTATTGATAAAGACCTGGCCCGCCTCGACCCGGCGGGCCATGCGCATTTGCCGGGCGCCGTCTTTGGTCCAGACGCCGGCCACCAGGCCGTAATCCGTTCCGTTGGCAATCGCCACGGCCTCTTCCTCGTCGGTAAAAGTGATGACGCTTAACACCGGGCCGAATATTTCCTCCTTCGCCAGCGGGTGATCCCGCGGCACGTCGGCAATCAATGTTGGCGGGATATAAAATCCCCCTTCCGGCAGGTCATCATCCATCCGGGCCTGGGCGACGATCCGGGGACCATTGCCATCCGCCATGGCCAAATATCGCTGAACCTTCTCCATTTGTTTTTTGTTGACCATTGGCCCGCAGTTCAAGTTGCGGTCAGCCGGGCCGAAGACCATGTCCCGAATGCCGCCCGCGACTTTCTCCACCAGGTCGTCATGGATCGATGCCTCGACCAGCAACCGGCTTCCGGCCGAACAGGTCTGGCCGCTGTTTTGCACGATGGCGTTGGTCAAAAACGGCAACGCGGCATCCAGGTCGGCATCGGCAAAGACGATTTGCGGCGACTTGCCGCCCAGTTCCAGCGTCACCGGAATGGTATTTTCCGCCGCCGCCTTCTGAATCAGGGTCCCGACCCCAGTCGACCCGGTGAAAGATATGTGGCGAACTCCGGGGTGAGCGGAAAGGGCCGCGCCCGCTTCGGCGCCAAACCCGGTAACGATATTCAGCGCCCCGGCAGGGAACCCGGCCTGCGTCGCCAGGTCGCCGATTTTCAAGGCGGTCAGCGAGGCGTCCTCGCCCGGCTTCAAAACGCAGGCGTTACCCATGGTCAGCGCCGCGCCAACGCTGCGGCCAATAATTTGCATTGGGTAGTTCCAGGGAACGATATGCCCCGTCACACCATGGGCCTCGCGAATGGTCATAACGGTGAAGCCGTCCAGATAGGGGATGGTTTCGCCATGAACCTTATCGGCGGCCCCGCCATAAAATTCGAAATAACGGGCGCACGCCGTCACGTCGTTCCGCGATTGTTGTAGCGGCTTGCCGACATCGGCGGTTTCGAGGGTCGCCAGGACGTCGAAATTATCCAGGATCGCCTCGCTTAACCGCATCATCAGCCTGCCGCGTTCAAACGCGGGCATATGCCCCCAATCACCGTCAAAGGCTGTCTGCGCGGCTTCAACGGCCAAATCGATATCGGCCTTCGCGCCGCGTCCGATGTGGCTGAAAACATCGCCCGTGCTTGGGTTAACGACCGGAATCGTTTCGCCCGAAACCACGCCGCGCCATTCGCCACCCATCAAAATTCTGGAATCCGGCATCTTTTGTATGTTTCCTCTGTTCAAATCAAATGACAGGCAACCAGATGCCTGTTTTCGGCCAGCTTCAATGCCGGCTCCACATCGCGGCAGCCACTTTCGACGTTTGGGCAGCGCGGCGCGAAGGGACATCCGGCCGGCGGCATGTCGCCGATATCCTCGACGATTGCCCGTTCTTTCCTGATTTTTGACCCCGCCCCCGGAACGGAATTCAAGAACATTTTTGTATACGGGTGACACGGATTTGAAAAGACTTTCCGCGTCGCGCCCTGTTCGACAATCCGCCCATGGTACATGATCGCGACCCGGTCTGTCACATGGCGGACAACACCGAGGTCATGGCTGATGAACAGATAGGCAAGGCCATGATCCGCTCGCAACGTCATCATCAAATTCAGCACCTGGGCCTGCACCGAAACATCCAGCGCCGATACGGCTTCGTCGGCGACAATCAGGTCCGGCATGGTGATCAGGGCGCGCGCAATGGCGATTCGCTGACGTTGCCCCCCGGAAAACTCATGCGGGAACTTGTCGGCGTCTTCGCGTTTTAATCCCACATCGTGCAATACCGCGGCGACGCGTTCGACGATTTCCGGCGGCGAATGTCCGCCAATCAACGCCTGGTATGGTTCGGCGATGATCCGGCCGACCTTGTGACGCGGATCAAGGGAGCCGTACGGATCCTGAAAGACCATCTGAACATGACGGCGCATATCGCGCAAATCCGCCGCCCCAAGCGCGAACAGGTCTTTCCCGTGCAAGGTTACCGTCCCCCGGGATGGCGCTTCCAGGGCAACGACGGTACGCGCCAACGTCGATTTACCGCAACCGGATTCCCCGACAATACCGAAACTTTCCGCCCGTTCAATTGAGAAGGAAACCCCGCGCACGGCGTGTACGCGTGGCGCCGGCCCGAACAGTCTTTGTCGCGGCAGCAGATAGTCGCGGTGCAGGTCCTCGATAACCAGCAGGGGGTCCGTCATCCCGCCTCCCCCCAGGGATTGAAGCAGGCGACAGGATGGTCCCCGGCGCCGCGTACGAGCGGTGGACGCGTCAAAAGACATTGATCCCGGACCCGTTCGCAGCGCCCGGCGAAGGCGCATCCGGCGATCTGTTCCGTCGGCGACGGGACCGATCCCGGAATCGTCGGCAACAACGCTCCACGCTCAAGGTCTTGGTTCGCCCGCAAATGTGGCATGGCGGCGAAAAGCCCGCGGGTGTAAGGATGTAACATGTGCAAAAAGATCGCCTCGGTCGTGCCATTTTCGACCACGGCCCCCGCGTACATGACGGCAAGGTTCTGCGTCGTTTGCATCACCACACCAAGGTCGTGCGTGATCATGATCAGCCCCATGCCGGTCTCATCCACCAGTTCGGCGATAAGATCGAGAATACGGGCCTGGATCGTTACGTCCAGCGCCGTGGTCGGTTCATCGGCAATAAGGATATCGGGACCACAGGCCATGGTCATGGCGATCACCACCCGCTGCCGTTGACCGCCGGACAGTTGATGGGGATAAAGGCCTGGCGAAAATCTTGGCGCCGGCAGACCGACCCGGTCCAGCAGGGCGATGGCGCGGTCTTCGGCTTCCGTCTTGCCCAACTTCAGGTGCAGCCGCATTCCTTCGGCAATTTGGGAGCCGATATTTTTTACCGGATTGAGTGCCGTCATGGGTTCCTGAAAAATCATGGCGATCCGGCGGCCGCGTATTTTGCACAGCGCCCGGTCATCGAGAGCGAGAAGGTCCTGGCCGTCGAACAGAATGCGTCCCGAAACCCGCGCCTGTTCCGTCAACAACCCCATGATGGCCATCGCGGTGATCGACTTACCGCAACCGGACTCGCCAACGAAACCCAGCGTTTCGCCCCGTTCCATCGAAAAATTGACGCCTTTGAGAATTTTCGCGGGGCCGATATCGACGGATAGATTTTCGACGGTCAGCAACGCCATTATCTTTGCCTCCGCAACCGTGGATCGAGCACATCGCGCAATCCGTCACCCAGCAAGTTAAGGCCAAGCACCATCAGCGCAATCGCCATGCCGGGGAATATGGCCAGGTGGGGCGCCAGAAACATGAACGTTTGAGCCTCGCTGAGCATCTTTCCCCAACTGGGATTGGGTGGCTGTGTCCCCAGCCCCAGATAGCTCAACCCGGCTTCGGCGATAATCGCCAACGCGAACTGGATGGTTGCCTGAACGATCAGGATACTGGCGATATTGGGAATGACGTGTTCAATGGAAATTGAAACGGTACCCTTGCCGCTGACCCGCGCCGCCATGATGTATTCGCGTTTCCATACGGGTAGTGACGCACCACGGGTTAGCCGGGCGAACACCGGGACATTGAAAATACCGATAGCCATGATTGAATTAATCGCACCGGGTCCGGCCAGCGCCGTAATCATCACCGCCGATAACAGGGCGGGAAAGGCGAAGGCGAAGTCATTGAAACGCATGACCGCTTCGTCGATCCAGCCGCCGCGCGCCGCCGCCAGCGTCCCAAGGGGAATGCCGAAACCCGCGCCGATACCAACGGCAACAATGGAAACGACAATGGAATTTCGCGCCCCGACCATCATCATCGACAGGATGTCGCGACCGAAATGATCGGTTCCCAGCCAGTGTTGGGCCGACGGCACCTGAAGCTTCGCCGCAATCATCACGTCGTCAAAGGGGAAAGGCGTCCAGACCAGCGAAACTCCGGCAATGAGGATAAAGACAGCCGTCAACACGCCACCAATAACGAAGGAGCGATTGCGCAGGCCTTTGTACAGAATTTCAGCCATGGCCACCGCCCCGCAAACGCGGATCGAGAACGGCGTAGAGCATATCGACGATAAAGTTCACAACCACGACCGTGCCCGCAAGCAACACAATCAGGTCCTTGACAACGATCAGATCTCTTTGGGCTATGGCCTGAAAAATCAGGCGTCCCAATCCGGGCAGGTAAAAGACGTTTTCAATAATAATGGTTCCGGCAAGCAAAAACGAAAACTGTAGCCCCATGATGGTGACAACCGGGATCAGGGCGTTGCGCACGCCGTGCCGCCAAAGGGCGGCCGATTTGCCCAGGCCCTTGGCCCGCGCCGTACGGATATAGTCTTCCCCCAGAACATCCAGCACCGAGGACCGGGTGACCCGCGCCAAAATCGCCGCCTGCGGCAGCGCGAGCGCGATGGCCGGCAACAGAAGCGACTTCATTGCGCCCCAGAAGCCGTTTTCCCAACCGGCAAAGCCGCCAGCGGAAAACCAGTGCAGCTTCACCGCAAACAGCAGGATCAACAGGATAGCGAACCAGAAATTGGGAATGGCGACGGCGAGCTGGCTGACGCCCATGACGCTGACATCGGTCGGCTTGTTGTGGTGCGAGGCCGCCCAGACACCGACCGGGATGCCGATCAGCGTCGACAGCGCGATGGCGAACAACGCCAGCGGCAGGCTGATCATGACGCGCTCGGCAACAAGCTCGCTGACCGGAACGCCGTATGTATAACTGTTCCCCAAGTCGCCCCGCAACAGCCCCAGAATCCAGGCGATGTATCGGCTCATCGCAGGCAGATCGAGGCCCATTTCGGCTCTTAGCGCCGCCAGCGTGTCGGGCCGCGCACTGATCCCAAGCATCATTGCGGCCGGGTCGCCGGGAATGACTTCCAGGACCAGAAAAACAATAAACGACGCAACGAGCAGCGTGACACCTAGCGTCAGAAGCCGCCGAAGAAGGAAAATCGTCATAAGCTCAATGACGGCGAGCCGTCATAATACGACCCGCCCCGTCTCGTTTGCAGAACAATTTCAAAAAACGTCTACAGATCTATTTCCAGTAGACGCCGGTTACATCGTTGGCCTGAACGGGGGCATTTCGCCAAAGACCCATGATACCTTTTTTCCAGACACCCGTTTTGGCGAGTTCGAAAAGGAAGCCGTTAACGGCATCATCGGCGATGATCCTTTGCGCCTTTGCCATCAGGGCATAGCGATCCTTCACCGCAACGGTCGTGTCAAGGTCGGCCATGACCTTTTTCATGGCTTTGCTATGATAACCGAAATAATAATTATCGCGCGCGTAGATGCCGATATCCATCGGCTCCGTATGGGAAACGATGGTCAGATCGTAATCGCGTCCCTTGAAAACCTGCTTTAACCATTGCGCCCATTCGACGGGGATGATCTCGACATCGATGCCGATTTTTTTCAGTTGCGAAGCAATGATCTCGCCGCCGCGACGGGCATACGACGGCGGCGGCAGTTTCATCTTCAACTTAAGCCCCCCAGCGTATCCGGCATCCGCCATTAACGTCCGGGCTTTCTTCAAATCGTAGGGATATCGCCCAGTCAAATCCACGTAGGCCGGATGATGGGGGGCGAAATGAGACCCGATGGGCGTGCCGTAACCGAACATCGCTCCATCGATGATGGCCTTGCGGTCGAGAGCATGGGAAATAGCCCGGCGAACACGAATATCCTTAAGCGCCCCCTTGCCATTGTTCATGGCAAGAATGGTTTCGCCTTCGGTGCTGCCGACGACCACCTTAAAACGCGAGTCGGACTTGAACTGGCCAAGACTTTCCGGGGCCGGAAAGTTGGGGAAAGCATCGACATCGCCAGCCATCATGGCCGCCATGGCGGCCGTCGGATCGGGGATAAACTTGAACGTGACCGACTTCAGCCTGGCCTGTTTTCCCCAATAGGCGTCGTTGCGGACCAACTCAATCTTGTTGCCCTTGCTCCAGCTTTTGAACTTAAACGGCCCGGTGCCGACCGGATGGGTCTTGTTGGTGCCAGCACTTTCAGGCGCGACGATTACCGCATCCCCCCACCCCATATTAAACAGGAAACCACCGGTAGGCCGTTTCAGGGTAATAACCACCGTATCGGCGCTTGGCGTCGCGACGCTGGCGATCGGTTTGAAAAGCGCTTTCTGGGCATTGACCGATTTTGGCCCCATGGCCCGGTCCAGCGAGAACTTCACATCGGCGGAATCAAACGTCGTTCCGTCGTGATACTTAACGCCGGTATGCAGCTTGAACGTATAGGTAAGGCCGTCCTTTGAAATTTTCCAGCTTTTCGCCAATGCAGGCAGGATGGCGCCAGTACGGTCAATCCTGGTCAGGCCTTCCATAACGTTGGCGTAGACGATTTCGTCAATCGCGGCGGCGGCGCCGGCGGTCGGGTCAAGGTGGGGCGGTTCAAGGACAACCCCCAGACTAAGCGTATCGTTGGCCGCCATCGCTCCGGAAACGCCAAAAGCGACGGCGAAAGCTACAACTGAGAAAAACTTTCTCATTCGATTCCTCCCCTTAACCCTCAGGTTTTCAATAAACATGATCGATTATAGATTCTGGTAGCCCCGTATGTCGCCTACGGATTTCGCTTCGTAGACACCGCGCGCGATAGAACGGGCGACCACGTCGGCCGCCATCATTCCGACCCGCGCGATATCGCCAACCGGATCGTGCAGCGGCTTTCCGCCGGTCGACATAACAAACACGGTGTCACCGTCAAGCGGCGTGTGAACGGGCCGTATGGCGCGCCCGAAGCCATCGTGGGCCATCATCGCCACCCGCCTGGCCTGAGCCTTATTGAGCGCAATATCCGTCGCCACCACCGCCAGGGTCGTGTTCGTGCCCTGCGGGATATCAAAAGAATAATCCAAATCGATGTCGCCCGGCACACCCTCACAACCCCGCCCGCCAAACTCTTCGCCCTGTTCGAAAGGCCAGGCCCAAAAGACCGGGCTGCCTGGGATTGTTACCGACCCAAACGGGTTTGCCGCGACCACGGCGCCAACGGTCACACCGCTGCCATCGACCACCGACGCACTGCCCAGTCCACCCTTGATCGGCCCCGCCGTGGCGCCCAGCCCGGCCCCGAAATTACCCAGGCCGAAGTCCTCGCTCGCGGTATCCATCGCCTGTTCGGCCAGGCGGCGGTAGGGTTGGGTGTCGCCCCAGTCCTTGTTGCCGCCATTCAGCAGATCAAACAAAATAGCCGATGGCACCAAAGGAATGGTGGCGCCGCCCAGCCTGAACCCGCGCCCTCGTTCGCTCAGCCAGTCGATCGCGGCGGACGCCGCTTCGAGCCCGAAGGCAGAGCCTCCGCTTAAAACGATGGCGTGGATGGCATCGATCAGGCAGGTCGGATCGAGGGCATCCGTTTCCCGCGTCCCCGGTCCGCCGCCGCGCACGTCAACCGCCGCCAACACCGGTTGATCCGGCAGGATGACGGTAACGCCGGTGCGGATGTCGTGGTCTTCCGCATTGCCGATTTTAATGCCGTCGACGTCGGTTATAAGGTTACGTGGACCGGGTTTCATCACACCTTGCCGCCCGTCAAAAGAGTCATCGTCGCCCCCGCCATGACGTGCATGGACGTTACCATGTCGTCAATACCGATGAATTCGTCGGGCTGGTGGGCAAGATCCAGAATACCCGGACCGTAGGCGATGCAATCGTGAAGATGTCCGATTCTGGAAATATGTTTTTGATCGTAGGTCCCCGGCGACACAACGCGTTCGGCCTTTTTGCCAAGAACCCGTTGGATTTCGGCGGCGACAGCAAGGACGACCGGGGCATTTTCGTCCGTCAGATCAGGGTGAACGACCATCATATCGCGGATGGAATATGAAAAATTATCCCGGGTCGCCCGCAAGTGCTCCAAAATATCGGTCACTTCCGCCTTGACCTGATCGATGTTCTCCTCGATCAAAAAACGACGGTCGATGACCATTCGACACCTGTCAGGGACAAGGGGACTGGGCAGCCCTTCAAAATCCTCACTCAATCCACCGTGCAAGGAATTGATATTCAGGGTCGACTGTTTCGCGCCTTCCGGAACGACGGGCATTGTCGTTCTTTTCGTCGCCAGTGCCGGATAAAGTTCTTCTTCGACCTTGTTCAAAAAAGCGCCCATATGGCGGACGGCGCAATCGCCAAGAAAGGGCATGGAGCCATGGGCGGCGTGCCCCCTGGTTTCGATTTCCGCCCACCAGACCCCCCGGTGACCGATGCACACACGATCAACATTCAGCGGTTCGGGAATGATCACGTGATCGACCCGCGGTTTCGAGAAATACCCCTTTTCGGCCAGATAGGCGACGCCGCCAAAGCCGCCGCTTTCTTCGTCAACGGTGCCGGAAATTTCAATGGCGCCGGGGAAATCACGGCCATGCACTTCCAGCAACGCTTCGACCGCGACAATTGCCGCGGCCAGACCGCCCTTCATATCGCAACTACCGCGCCCGTAGACCCTGCCGTCCTTAACGACACCTTCGAAGGGATCGACCGTCCATCCCAGGCCCGCTTCGACCACATCGATGTGACCGTTGAAATGCACGCAGGGGCCGGGGCGATTGCCTTCCATGCGCGCGATGACGTTGGTTCGCGGATATTTATCCGAATCGCCAACGGCGCCGTGGCCACGCACGTATTCCACTTGGAAGCCGCGCCCCTTCAGGCGTTCGCCAATGAACCGGGCGCACGGCGTATAGGCGTCGCCCGGCGGGTTGACCGTCGGGATACGGATCAATTCACGCGTCAAGGCGACGACATCGTCTGCCTTGTCTGTTATCCGCCTCGCAACACGCTCCATCCCGTCCCCTTCAATTGGCATTGGCATTGGCACAAGCCATTATGAAATCGCGAAATTTGCCGTATCAATCGACACCGTGGGCCTTATCGCAAGCCGTCCAGGCCCTTGACGTCCGCGGCGTCCAGCCCGCCCATGCGACTGTGAATACGCGGGCCTTTGGACATCGCCAGCGCCAGCAGCATTTCATCGCTGCGCGGACCGTCGGAAACGCTGATTTCCATGGCGTCGAAATGACTGCGCACGTAGGCCGCATTGATATGGCCAAGCGGAATGTCGATACGGCTGCCGATCCCGCCGACCTTCATTGCCGACGGCACAATGGCCTTCGCCACACCCAGATAGTCACGCATACCATAGCCGCCGGCAACGTGCCAGAGAGCCGCATGTTCAACTTCGCCGCCTTCGCCGCACAGGGCGGCCTTGCCGTATCCGTCAATACCATCGAGACCACCTAAAGCGGCGATCAGCATTTCCGACATGGTCAGCGCAAGCGGCTTCAAATCATCCATCGCGCTTTGCAGGTCTTCATGATAGGCCCCGGCGAACGGATTCTTGACGATTGCGATGACGGCGCCGCGACGGCGCGGACTGGATGCGACCGGGCCATTTTCATGATGAATTTCCTCGATAATAACCGAGGTCTTGCGAAGTGGAAATTCAGGCATACGCTAATTCTCCTGTCTGGCGTGCAACAAGGGGTTCGGTTCCGACCTGACGAAATTGACCGTGCAGGGTCAGGACCGCACCGGCGATGGTGTTTTGGGCGACGAGTGTCGCTGCATACTCCGCGCCGCGATCGAGGGCCCGACCGATCTCGCTGGCCGTGAGCCGCCCGACATCATACGTGACAAGCCGCCGCCCCAAATCGCTATCGGGAAAAAGATCGCGGGCGGGAATTCTTTTGATGGCGTCGTGGCCCGGAAGGTCTACGGCGTTTGAAATCAACGTCGCGGCGGCGTCTGCCGTCGCCGCGTTGAGCGCCACCGTGCTGACTGAATCCGCGATCCCCAGGCTGTGACTGCGACCGCCCCATCCGGACGTCGCGACGCCCCGGCACGAATCGCTTTCGCCAATAACGATCCTGCCCCCCACGTCGGCCGCGATGGCGGCTTCCATTCGCTGACCGGGGCCCAGCAGAAACGCCACGTCACCGCCGTTGTTGACATATATTTTATCGATGCCGGTCCCGGCGCTCATCGCCTGCAAAATTTCATCGGCCACCGCCCCCGCCACCGCGGCCATCGGGGTCAGGAACTGCGGCAGAAACAGGCAAGCCGCCCGCTGCATTCGCCGCGCCACCGGGCCGTTGAAGTCGCGATCCTTATCCGCCGGAAGGCGCAATTGGGGAAGCTCGTCCACCAGTTCCTGCAATAGTCCCTGGAACCGCCGCACCGCACGGTCATAGGCGTTTTGCCTTCCGGCTCCGAACGCCTCGACGATCAGATCAATTGGCCCGTGATGCAAATGCAGGCGTCGGCCATCGGCAAGCAGGCTGGCTTCAATTCCCGTCATCTCGGTGCTTTCCCCCTGGCAGGAGCAGGAATCCCGACGGGTGGCGCAATGGCGCGGATATTGCTCCCGTATTCACCGCCGTGGGCGACGATGTCGCTGACCGTTCGAACCGAGTCTCCATGACCGCCGAGCGCCAGATAATCATCGCGACCGACGGTAAATTCAAGCGGCGCGACGATCGCCGGGGTCGGCACTTGACCAAACGACCGGTCGGGCATGTCCGACACATCGACCATCAGCGTTATGCCGCCGCCCGGCCAAATATAGGTTGGCGCGCCGCCACAGGTGACACGCGTTTTCAGTTGCTGGACCGACCGGGTCAATTTGACCGGGTTGCGCGTCGCCCCCGACCGTAAAGACCCACCGGCCCCGGCCACGAACAACACGGTACATAGCGATGCCTCGCAGTTTTCGGCAATCAGGTCGACCGATGGCTGAAGTTCTTTTGGTAAATCCTGTTTTTGGGGAACGAGATCGCTATCCAGCACATAGTAAGCATGTTTCTCGCCGTTGGTTGATACCATCAACATGGTAAGGCCGGGTTTTGCGCCTTTCTTTGCATTCCATGGGCCAAGGATTGACAACGGGTCATCGATATTCGTGCCGCCCCAGCCCAGGCCGGGCTTGGCGACCTGAAAATATCGACCGGGCGTTGAGCGTCGCCCCAGAATCTTGATCCCGGTATCGGGCCAGCCAAGCACCTTTCCGGCCTGATGTTCGGACACGACGCCGGTGATGTGATCATCCACCACAACCACTTCATCGACCAGGCCATGCCATTGCGAGGCGAACATACCGATTGTCGCGGAACCACACCCGACCCGCATTCTATGCTCCTTGACCCCGTCGACAATGGGCGCCTCGCCCGCTTCGACGATAACCGTCTCGCCGTCATCGATGGTCAACTCAACCGGCTGTTTGTTGCACAGGTCCATCAGCGTTTTACAGGTGATCCGGCCTTCCGCCTTCGATCCCCCCGTCAGGTGATCGACGCCACCAAGGGACAGCATTTGCGACCCGTATTCACCGGTCGTAACGTGGCCGACGGGTTCGCCTTCGGCGCGCACCGTTGCGCCTTCGTGGCCCAAATAGCGGTCGGTGTCTATTTTGACCTTGACGCCGCAATAGGAATAAATCGCTTCGGTGACGACGGTGATGAAATCGGCGCCATCGACATCGCGGCTGACAATGAAGGGGGCCGGTTTGTAGTCGGGATACGTCGTGCCGGACCCAATGGCCGTAACGAATATTTCGTCACCCCGGATCGTTCGTCCGTCCCACGACGACGTCAGAAACGGAACGATCTCGCCCCCGCTCTCAAGCCGTTGATCCAATATCGTCAAGGGATCACGGCGTATAATCTTACCGTCCTCATTGGCGTAGCGGTCGCAGGCGCCAATATTTCCATCGGCGATGAAACACATCACCGGACAGGCATCGCAGCGGATTTTTTCCGCCTTTACATTTTTATCCGTAACGATAGATGCATTGGTCATGATAGAGCCCTGGCCTTTTTAATGGCCGCAAGCACACGATGCGGCACCGCCGGAAGCAGACTGATCCGGGCGCCGCAGGCATGGTGGATGGCATTTAGAATAGCCGGTGCCGTCGGGATCAGCACATGTTCGCCAAGCCCTTTTGCCCCCATCGGCCCCTCAGGGTCGGGCTTTTCGATCAGGATAGAGTGGATTTCCGGCATATCCCCGACCGTCGGGATCAGGTAGTCGTGCAGATTTTCGGTTCGCCCCGGAACAAATTCTTCCATAAGCGCCATCCCCAGTCCTTGCGCGATGCCGCCTTCGATCTGCCCTTCCGCCAGTAACGGATTAATAACCCGGCCAAGATCATGGGCCGCCGTAATGCGGGTTACGAAAACGGTTCCCAAGGCGGTATCGACATCGACCTCGGCTATTTGCGCGCCGTAGCCGTATTGGGCATAGGGTATGCCCTGGCCATTGTCATCCAGCGCCGCTGTCGGCGGATCGTAGGTTTCTTCCGCACATAAAACATACCCGAAGGGATCGACCGGTAATTGCAAAAGATCGATCTGCCGCCGGGCCGCCCCGTCACCCACGTGCAGCCTGCCATCGCCAAGTTGAAGGGTTGCATCCGGCCCCATGTTGCTTTGACGCAAAATGGCCTGGCGCAGTGCCTGGCCGGCACGTTCGGCGGCCTTGCCCGTAATGAACGTCTGGCGTGACGCCGATGTCTTGCCGCAATCTGGCGTCAGAGCCGTATCGGGACCGATCAATTCGAAACAGTCGATGGGGACCCCAAGCGCATCGGCGCAAATTTGAGTGATGACAGTGTTCGAGCCCTGACCAATATCGGTCGCGCCCTGATGCAGGCGCAAATGACCGTCCGCCGTTATACCCAGCCGGATGGTCGAAGGATTGGGCAAGGCCGTGTTGCCGCAGCCATACCAGCAGGACGCCACCCCGATACCCTTTTTCACGGTCGTCGACTGCGCGTTGAATTTTACGATTTCCTCATTGGCCTGTTGCCACCGGGGCATCACGGCATCCAGGCACTCACCAATCCCGACGCCATGGAGCGTCTGGCCACAGACCGATTTCTGGCCATCTTCGATGGCGTTCATGCGGCGGAACCGCAACCGGTCCATATCGCACGCCGCCGCCAGATCATCGTAAATCAATTCCTGAAGGATTGCCGCCTGCGGCACGCCAAAACCGCGGAAAGCGCCGGACGGCGGGCCATTGGTATGGATGGCGCGCGTCGTCGCCTTGTAGTTCGGCGTCAGATAAGGCCCCGAGGCATGAACCGGAACCCGGTTAGCCACGGTCGGCCCCCAACTCGCATAGGCGCCGGTATTGAAATCACCCGTAAAAAGCATGCCGGTGATGCGACCGTGCGCGTCCGCGCCGATACTGGCGGACATTTTCGCCGGATGCCGCTTGGTGGTCGATGCCATCGAATCGGTGCGCGCATAAACCATGCGGCAAGGCCTGCCGGTTTTCAACGCCGCCAAGCCGATAAGCGGTTGCAGGGAGACATCCAGTTTGGAGCCGAAACCACCGCCCACTGCCGACGGAATGATCCGGACCTTTTCCGGCGCCACTCCCATCATGAGGGCGGTATCGTCCCGGTCCATAATGGGTGCCTGCGTACAGGCCTGAATAACCAACGTGTCCCCGTCAAGCCACGCACAACCTGCTTCGGGTTCGATATAGGCATGTTCGACATAGCTGGTTTCCACCGTGCGTTCGACAAGATGGACCGACTCATTGAGGGCGGCGGCGACATCGCCCGATTCAACATTGCCGCGAACGAGAATATTACCGGGCCGTCCTGAATGAAGGTGTCCCGCGCCAACAGCCAGGGCCGATGCCATATCCAGAGATTCGGCAAGCGGCGTCCAGTGGATGGGGAAATCGGCGAGATCCAGAAGCGCAATTGGCTCGGCATCGCCAACGACAAGCGCCACGGCTTCACCCCGAAACCGCGTTTCGTTTTCGGCCAAAGCCGGCTGATCGGCAAACGGCGGGATCACCCCAAAGCAATTCTTGCCGGGGATATCAGCCGCCGTAAAAACGGCTTCGACGCCCGCGCTAGCGGCGCGCCATGCATCGAGATCGCCAAGGGAAAATTCAGCGCGATGATACGGCGAGCGGATCGCCCGCACCAGCAAGGCGTCGTGCGGCCAGTGGTCGGCCCCGAAGATTTCCGATCCGTCGATTTTGGCCGCGCCATCCAGCCGTTCGATACGGGCGCCGACGGCCCTTCCCGCCGCAGGCAGGACCGGGCGGGGCGTGGGATTTCCGGCTTCATAGACGGCCTCTACAATTTTTTGATATCCGGTACACCGGCACAACACCCCACCCAGCGCATCGGCCACCTGCGCCCGGCTGGGGGTTGGATTTGTTTTTAGAAGCGCCGTCGCCGCCATCAGCATCCCCGGCGTGCAAATCCCGCATTGCGCGGCCCCGTGCCGGGCCATGGATTCCTGCAACGGTGACAGACCTTCCGCCGACAAGCCTTCGACGGTGATTACCGACCGACCCGCCATCTGGATTGCGGGCGTCAGGCAGGAATATACGGGCTCGCCGTCAACCAGCACCGTGCAGGCGCCGCAATCACCCGCGTTGCAGCCGACCTTGGTGCCCCGCAGCCCCAGTTCTTCGCGCAGAACATCGCTCAGGCGCCGACCCGGCGTCGACGACGCAAGGGACACCCGCCGACCATTTACCGTCATCCCCGATTGACCGTTCTGATCCGTCATTTTACCGCTCCCCCCTGCGCCACGACGACATCGGCAACGACGCGCCGGACAATTTCCAGCGCCCCGCTGCGCCGGTATTCGGCGCTGGCCCTGATGTCATCGATGGGGGAAAGATGGCTCGCCATGGACGGTTCGGTGACAACGGCAATCAGATCGGCATCGATTTTCCGGCCCGTCAAAGCGGCCTCAAGCGTGCTCAGGCGCACCGCCACCGGACTGCATGAGCCGACGGCGATCGCTATGTCTTCAATCCTTCCGTTCGCCTCGACGACGCGCACGGCCGCCGTTGCGATGGAAATAATGAGATACTTGCGGGCGCCAAGCTTAAAAAATCCCGCCCGCCCCCGCGCCGCAGGCGTCGGCACCAGAACCGCACTCATCAGTTCATCATCGCGCAGGTCGGTCTTGCGGGGGCCAAGAATAAAGGACGACAACGGCAGCGTTCGCGCCCCCGCCTGGGATACCAATTCAACCAAGGCGTCGAGCGTTAACAATGCCGGCACCCCATCGGCGGCGGGCGATCCATTGCATAGATTGCCCGCGATCGTGGCGGCATTCTGGATTTGCACGGAGCCAATTTCGCGGGCCGCAAGCTTCAGTCCATCGAAGGCGGCCGGCAGTTTCTCCCGGATAATATCGGTCCAGGTGGTGGTCGCGCCGATTCGCCAGTAATCCGGCGTTTCGCTGATCCCGCGCAGTCCGTCAATCGCCGTTACGTCAAGCAATTCCCCCTGAAGGATGGGATGTGTCGTCGCCGGGAAAACATCGGTACAACCGCCAACAACCCGGACGCGGCGCCGTGCCAGGAAAGCCAGGGCATCGGATAAACTCTGGGGACGAAAATAGGTCAATTGGTTGCCCTCCTGCCGTCGCGTGGTCGTTTTTTTTCATTCGTATACAAATGGATTTTGCGACGACACTCATTTTGTGTCAACATCCATTATATCTGCTATATCGCTTTAAGCAGTCAAAAACCGGAGATCGTGGGCTTGACCAAGAATCAGAACAAGAAAGATGCCGCCAATACCTATCGGCTGGACGAGCAGGTCGGTTTTATACTGCGACGCGCCTCGCAGCGGCACCTTACTATTTTTGCCGATCATATTGCCGGCCTGACCTCAACCCAGTTCGGCGCACTGGCCAAGTTGTACGAGATCGGGCCGGTTTCCCAGAATGAACTAGGTCGTCAGACTGCGATGGACGGGGCGACGATCAAGGGCGTCATCGATCGCCTGCGCAAGCGCGACTACGTCGAGACCCGGCCTGATTCGATTGACCGACGGCGAATCCTTGTCGAACTAAGTGAAGCCGGCACCGAAATTTATAAAGATTACGTCGAGGCCGCCGGCAAGATATCCGAGAAAACCCTGAAGCCCCTGAGCCCGAAGGAAGCCAAAGTCTTTCTGAATTTGCTTCGGAAATTGACCTAGCTGTATAGTACGGCCGAGTTGTCTATATGGGGCTTCCTGCTTGCCTCGATTGTCATTTAACTTGTTCTCGGGATGTTCGTAGGCGGCATGTCGATGCTTGTCATGACCGTCCCGCTCCTGCATCCGGGAGCAGCAAAGGCCCGGGTAGAAAGCATCAAGACGATCTACTGCGGCGGCGCACCGATGTATCTGGAGGATATGATGTATCTGGAGGATATGAAGCGCGCTTTGTCGATAGTCGGCCCGCGTTTTTATCGGATGTTTGGGCAGGGCGAATCGCCCATGACAGGCGTGGGCCTCGGCAAGCACGGGAATTCCGCGCGCGGATGTCGAAGTGCGTATCCTCGACGAAGTGCCGGCGCGAAGCCTGTGTCGGCGTGATACAAAATAGGAGATATCAATGAAGAAAAGAATTCTTGGGAGCAGCAATATCGAAGTCTCGGAGCTTGGTTTGGGGTGCATGGGTATGTCGGAATTTTATGGTCCCAGTGACGACAAGCAGTCGTTGGATACCTTGGAGCACGCGTTCGATATCGGCGTTACCCTATACGATACCGCCGATACCTATGGCATTGGACACAATGAAGAACTCCTCGGGCGTTTCTCTCAAGGCAAGCGCGATAAACTCGTGCTTGCCACCAAGTGCGGCATTGTTCGCCAAAAAGGGAAATACGAACGAAGCATCGATTCAAGCCCCCCCTATATCAAGTCCGCGTGCGAGGCCTCTCTGGAGAGGCTTGGAACCGATGTGATTGACCTGTTCTATCTTCACCGATTGAACCCAGACGTCCAGATCGAAGAGTCCGTCGGTGCATTGGCCGAGCTTATTGCCGACGGTAAGATCAAGAGCTATGGGCTATGCGAGGTTTCCGAAAAGACCTTACGACGAGCGCACGCCGTACATCCTGTCGCAGCCTTACAAACTGAATACTCTCTCTGGACGCGTGATCCGGAGCAAGGAATTCTTTCGGTCTGCCGAGAACTGAATACGGCATTTGTAGCCTACAGCCCGCTTGGGCGTGGTTTCCTGACGGGAACGTTGATTGACCCGAAGGAGCTTGCCGATGGTGATTTTCGCGCATTAAATCCACGATTCCAGGATGAGAATCTGGAACGCAATATTCGTCTTCTGGATTCGGTAAAAGACGTTGCTTCAGCACACGGATGTACGGCCGGCCAGGTAGCGCTAGCGTGGTTGCTGACTCAAGGCAACGACATTGTCCCGATTCCCGGCACGCGTCGCAAAAAATATCTTGATGAGAATGTAGCCGCAGCCGACGTCGAGCTTAGCCGGGAAGACATGGCTACCCTGAGTGAGGCCTTTGGTGCAGGCACGGTAAGCGGTGAGCGCTACACTGTTGAAGGTATGAAGGGGATAAACGCATAGGTTGCCTACTGCTGGGGTATCGGCGGCGTTATTATCCCATCCGAAACTTCGACTCAGAGGTTAAGCAGGACGAGCGATAAATGGCGGTACGGGGAGATTCGTTATCAAGCCAGGACCACGTGCGCGAAAAGAAACGAGAAGCGTCAGGCGTTTGGCAACGTTGCAGGCCGGCATGAAATTTTTCAGGTGCTCACGAAGCTGGTCGTCATTTTCATCGTGACAGCGTCTGACCGTCGGAACCGTATGGATATGGCAGGGAATGCGCTCAATGAAATTGCGTAGAACATCCGCCGCGCGAAAGGGCAAATGCGGTTTGATCAACTCCCATTGACGATCCGACGACCAAAACAGGTGACTCATAGCCTGAAAGCTCCGATATTGAGTTCAAGACCATTGAATCGCTTAATAGTTAGTGAGTTCCGACCCTAGCATCCCGCGAGGATAAAAGACATGAACCAGAAAAATTCGGCGCTTCTGATGATTGATATTCAAAATGACTTTTGCCCTGGCGGCGCCCTTGCCGTCGCCGACGGTGACGCTATCGTGCCGGTGGTCAATCGTCTGGGGGAACATTTTCCGGTTCAGATTTTGACCCAGGACTGGCATCCGGCCGACCATTCTTCATTTGCGGCCAATCATCCGGGGGCGGACCCTTTTTCCGTTGCCCCAATGCCCTATGGGGATCAGGTTCTATGGCCTGGCCACTGCGTTCAGGCGACCGAAGGCGCCGAATTTCACCCCGACTTGATCACCGACCGTGCCGATGTGATTATCCGCAAAGGTTACAACCGGGCAATCGACAGCTATTCGGCCTTCTTCGAAAACGACCGTAACACAAAAACCGGCCTGGCCGGGTATCTGCACGACCGCGACGTGGGAAACGTCGTCCTGACCGGTTTGGCGACGGATTTTTGCGTCTATTTCACGGCAATCGACGCCGCCGATCTGGGCTTTCAGGTGACACTGTTGAACGATGCCTGTCGCGCCATCGATCTCGACGGATCGCTGGATGCGGCGATGACGGCGATGACGGACCGCGGTGTTCGGTTCGGCACAAGCTCCGAACTGCTGGGTTAGACTCCGACGTAGTGGGCCAGCAGTGACGGGTCGTTATCCAGCACACGGGCGTCGACACATTCCCGAGCGCGACCATTTTCGATAAAGGCGACCCGATCGGCAATCGAAAGAACGGCTTCTACCCGTTGCTCCACCAGCACCACGGCAACGCCGTCGGCCTTCATGCGAACAATGACCTGCCTGATTTGTTCGATCATCGAAGGCTGCAAGCCTTCCGTCGGTTCATCAAGCAGAAGGACGCGTGGTTCGATACAAAGCGCCCTGGCCGTTGCCAGCATCTGCTGTTCGCCGCCGGAAAGCGTCCAGGCGTGCTGGTCAAGGCGCTCGCGCAGCACCGGGAATATATCAAGCACCCGCTCGCGGGTCTTGCGACCGTGGCCGCGAACCATCAGGCCGATTTCTATATTTTCCGCAACGGTGAGGTCGGCAAAAAGGCGTCGGCCTTGCGGGATATAGCCAATTCCCTTGCCGGGAACGTGATGGGGCGGCAGTTTGCTTAAGTCCTCCCCATCAAGGATGATAGAGCCCGCACGCGACGGCAAAAGCCCCATAATAGCCTTCATGGCCGTGGTTTTACCCGCTCCGTTGCGGCCCAGCAGGCACAGGATTTCGCCCGCCTTTACCGAAAGCGACATGCCGTACAGGACCTGCGCCTTGCCGTAATAAACATCGATAGCGCGAACGTCCAACATCAGCCGGTCCCCAGGTAGGCGGCCTGAACATCGGCGTTGCCGTGAATTTCTTCCGGCGTTCCCTCGGCGAGGATCTCGCCGAAATCAAAGACCGTGATGTAGTCTGCCGTCTGCATCACCACATTCATATTATGTTCGATCAGAAGGATGGTCGTTTCATGGGCAATCGACCGGACAAGGGTGACGAAATCATCGATCTCGCTGTCCGCGAGTCCTTGCGTCGGCTCGTCAAGGATCAACAACCGCGGCTTCTGCCCAAGACCCATGGCAATTTCAAGAAGGCGCTGGTGACCGTAGCTCAAATCACCGGCAATCTGATCGGCTCGCTCTGCGATACCGACGGCCGACAGGGCGACCTGCACTTCATGGGCGATCTTTTGGCCATCGCCGCCCAGTCGGCGCTGCACGGCAAGGGCGACATTTTCAAAAAGGCTCAGCCGCGCGAAGATGGATGTGATCTGGAACGTATAGGCCATGCCGCGGGCGATCCGTTGATGGGCCGGAAGCGCCGTCACATCTTCGCCAAGGAACGTAACCCGCCCCTCGGTCGCCGGAATCCGGCCACAAAGCAAGCTGACAAAGGTTGTTTTGCCCGCGCCGTTTGGCCCGATCAGGGCGCGGATCTGGCCTTCCGGGAGCTCGAAATTGACGTTCTTGACGGCTTTCAGGCCACCGAAGTTGCGGCACAGCATGCTGGTCGACAACAAATTCACGGCAGCCATGGCACATACCTTTTACGTATTTCTCCGGCCAGCCCCTGGCGCGCAAACAGCGTCAGCAAAACCAGCACCACGCCTGCGATCAGCATATAGGCCGTGGTTATTCCGCTGGAAAGATCGATCAGATAAAACATGAACAAGGCGCCTATGAACGGGCCAAGAACCGTGCCCGCCCCGCCCAGCAGCACCCAAAGCAACGGAAAGATCGAATACTGTACGGTCGCAAAGCTTGCCCCCACATAGCCAAACAGCAATCCATACGTCGCCCCGGCGGCGCCGGCGAGCGTTCCTGAAACGATGACGGCGACCAGCTTGTGCCGGAAAACATCGTAGCCGAGCATGCTCACCCGGTCTTCATTTTCGCGAATGGCCACCAGCACCCGGCCAAAACTCGACCGCACGATCAAGAGCGAAATAATCAGGCACACGGCGAACAGGATCAGGGCCGCAAAATAGCGTGACGTCGGGTCGCTCAGATCAATGCCCGCGAGAATGCGCTGACTTTGCTGAATGACAAACCCTTCGTCACCACGGGTATATGCGCCGAAATACAAAATGCTCAAAAAGCCCGCCTGGGCAAACATCAGCGTCACAATCATGAAGGCAACGCCGGTCGTCCGCAACGCCAGCAATGCGACGACGGTGACGATGACGAAAGCCGCGACGAGACCGATGAGCAATGCCATCGCCGGAGAGGCTCCCAGGAACTGGATCGACAACCCCATGCCATACATCCCGGCGGCGAAAAACAACGCATGACCAAGGCTGAGAAGGCCGGCATAACCAAAAAGAATGTTATAGCCGATGGCATAAGCGGCTAGCACCATGATACGCGCCAGATTGCCGTGATGATAAGCCGGGAGAATAAATTGCAAGACGAACAACGCCGCAATCACCCCCAAATGAAGCGTCCAGGATTTAGCCATGTCGCTCACTTCGAACGCCCCCCGAACAATCCATTGGGACGGAACACCAACACCGACGCGACGAGAAGGGTCGCCAGAATTTTGGCCAATGTGGGGTCGAAGAACACCGAGATAACACCGTCGCTCATGCCGATCAGGACGGCGGCGACAACGGTGCCGCGCAGGCTGCCCAAACCACCGATAATGACGACGATAAAAGACAGAAGCAACGGGTCCGCGCCCATCAGATAGTGCGCTTGCTGAATGGGAACGATCAGAACCGCCGCCATCGCCGCCAAAGCGGCCCCCACCCCAAAGACAACCGCATAAACCCGGTTAACCCCGATACCAAAGGCCTGGGCGATTTCGCTATCCAGTTGGGTCGCTCGCAAAACAAGGCCAATACGGGTTTTCGTTACGGTAACCCAAACCCCCAAAAGCAGGACGATGGCGGCGCCGATGACGAACAATTTGTATCCGGAATAACCAAACCAGGGGAAATAAAGGCGATAATTAAACGGCGGTTGCACCGGGTGAGCGTCCGGCCCGTACGTCATCAGCACACTTTGCTGAATAATATATAGGACACCGATCGTCGCGACGATCGTCGCTTCCGGGTCGTAATTCAGCCGCTTCAGGATCGCCCAATCCACTGCCGAAGCCAACAGCCCGGTGATCGTCGGCGCCAGCACCAGCGCCATCACGAAACCGATTGCCGGGGGTCCGCCAACGAACGAGGCGATCCACCAGGCCAGCACCGCGCCGAGCATGAAGAATTCACCGTGGGCGATGTTAACGACGCGCATTGTGCCGAACACCAGACTCAATCCGACCGCCGTCAAAGCGAGCACGGCGGCTTGCACCGCGCCTTCCAGAGAGGCGAGTAATAAATAGGGACCCAGATCCATGAGACATACGTGAGCGCCACGGCCTCAGGAGACCGTGGCGCTCTCTAACCTAAAATGATCGTTTCGTATAATCGACTTCATCGGGGTAGAGCGTATCTTCGATGGACGTCGTATGGGCCAACACCAGTTTGCTTTTCTCGACCCGCGAAATGTACTGATGCCCGAACACCTGATGGGTTTTGCCGTTGAACAGCTTGGCGCCTTGCGGATGTTCGCGGGACTGCGGCATGCTCGTCATCGCCTCAACGGCTTCAATAAGCTTGCTACGATCCTTCGGGCCCCGATATCCGGAAGCTTCCATACCGGCCTTGATCACGTACAATGTTTCCCAACAGCCGAACATATGAGCGTACGTCGAGACATCTTTGCTGTCCGACAGGGATGCGCCGTTGTTATCGACACCGACAGCGGCGCGATAGAATTTGTCATACTCGGACTGACCGGCCTGGGCATAGCGGGGATTGCCTTCCCAGAAATACGTTCCTTCGAGGAATTCCAGCCCCGGGCTCGCCATGTCAACCGCTTCCAGGCTGTCAATGAAGCCGAAGATCTGCGGCCTGTTCGGACCAAAAAATTCGCCCATTTCCTTGACGAAGGTCAGAACCGCCGGACCGACCATGACATGGTATATCACCTCGGTGTCACTTGGGATTTTAGGGAAATATTTGGTGAAAGATGATTCCGTCGGCGGGATCGCGATCTTTGCGACCACATTGCCTCCCAGTTTTTCAATCGCCGCCGAAAAATAATCGCGGTGATCATGACCGAACGCGAAATCCGGATAGATCATTGTGATCTTTTTACCCAGATTACTCGCGACAAACGGCGCCATCGCCTGCACCTGGCTCTTCACATCGGTGATGCCGGGTTGAAGGGTGTAGCGATTGAGCATTCCGCTGGCCACATGATGGCCCTCGGAAACCACGAAGTAAGGCATTTTCAGCTCACCGGCACGGGGCGCGGAGCCAATGACGACATGACTGAACAGGGTTCCGAAGACAACGTCGCAATTCGCCTGGTTGGTCAACTTTTCGACCACTTCGGCGCCGCGCTTGGGGTCCGTTCCATCATCTTCGGCGACGATTTCAACCTGGCGGCCATTGATGCCGCCGGACGCGTTAATCACCTTTATCGCCGCCTCGGTCGTCCGGCTATACCACCGACCGTAGGATGCCCCAATACCGGTGCGATGGACCTGGAAACCAATCTTGATTGGTTCGGCACTTTGGGCCTGAGAATAGCCCATTAGCCCCGGAAAGGCCGATACCCCGGCCAAGGTGCCGACACCGGCGCCAAGGGTTTTCAATACTTTACGCCGGTTCTGGTTGCCTGAATTTGGCTTTTTAACAGTCATTTTTTAGCATCCTCCCTTAAAGTAGAATGTACGGTACACCCTCAAGCGATTAAAGACCTGCCTCCCTAAGCTACCTTGGGTCTACACGAATACCAAAAACATATTGTGTGTGTACAAATAACTTGTCCAGAAAAATATTCACCTGCTCATAACCCACGTGGCGAGGCGAGGAGCCACAGACCGAAGACCGTGTAACCAACCATAAAGAGCGCCGTCGGGATTTGACTAAGCGTTGCCTTACGAGCATTGCCGAAGATATCCACCGCTATGGCATGAGACATCAGAACCGCCAAAATATGCCCCGCGACGACGGCGACGGCCTGACTTAACCAGATTAGTTTCACGGTATCCGATGTGTTGAAGAAACCGGTCGTGACATGAAAGACGCCCAGGCCAAGATAATCGGCCCCGACGGCCCAGGGGTCCGTCGCCGCGGCCAGCGCATATTGCCCGTTCACCAGCAACACCGAAAGATAATGGGAAAAATGATAGGCTAGTGCTATCGGCAAGACGGCGAGAGAAAGTCGGCCGAAAGCTTCCGCCAATTTCGCCTGTTCGCCGACAACCAACAGCCCCAGAAACACGGTCACGGCGAAAATACCGGGCAGCAGAATTCCGCCGACCAGAAGCCCCGTCAACGTCGACCATACAACCGCCGAACGGCCCGGAAATTCCAGCGGGTTAATACCGATCTTCCCCAACCACCAGAAGGTCTCGTTCAAGCCATCGAAGGAGCCGGATGCCAGAACAACCAAAATGAAAACACCGCCGCTAACGCTCGCCATTCGACCGCCAACAAGCCGCCAGCCCGGCACTCCGAAATGCAACGTGTTGCCCTCGATGGAGAACGGCGAAAGCCTGCTGTAGTTCCGCAATAGCAGGGTGAAACAATCACCGCGCGACAGCCACTGTTCGCCGCCAAACAACAGCATCCCGATAAAGGTGTAAGCCCAGTATCCGCCAACGAAGCGGGCCAGCCTGGCCGGGTCGTCCGGGGCAAGATCGGCCAGCGCAAAAGCGGCAAATCCAAGAAAAGCGGCAATCCCCGGCCAGACGCCAACCTTCGCGGGCAGGGTCAGCAAGGGTGCCGCGTTAATCAGGCGGTAGAGACCCGTCCAGGGATTTAGCCAGTGCCATAGATTGCCAAAAACGGCCTGAAGACACACGATCCCGACCCACCAGACCGTCCAGATGAACAAGGGCAAAGGATTGGCGAGCGGATCGTGTGAACCGTTGAGGCCAACATAGACAAGGAACATCAACAGCCCCAATGCGGCGAGGCTTGTCACTGTCGCCAGCTTTGATTCGGCAACCGAAAAAAGCGCCGTGCGTGAAAATATCCGCGCGGCGTATTTTTCCGGAAGCAGCGCGACAAGAAAAACGGTCAACACCACGGCGGCAACGCCGGAAACCATATAAAATGTGGTCGGCAGAAGCAGCACCAGGCCCTGTTCGGAAACGTGGGCCAATGCCGGATTCGTCCCCGTCGCGACAATCAACGCCGCGGCGGCCAACCAAATCCTCGAACCCGGACAACGCCGCTTTAAGCCGTTTATCGTTCTCGTCACCGTCATGGCTACCTACCTTATAAGAAACTGATAAGAATAGAATATCAAAACGCGGTCTATTGACTTTGTACCCGGAATTCGGTTTTCATTTGTATACGAATGAAACCGGTCAAGTGAAGGTATTTCTATATGACGGGCTCCGGATCCCTTCGGGCGGCTGGGCAGGTGGTCGGTGTCGATGTCGGCGGGACGTTCACCGACCTCGTTCTGCTCGATCAGAAAACGCGGCGGGTGCGTCTGGCAAAGGCGCCCAGCACGCTTGATAATCAAGCCTTTGGCGTGCTGGCGGCGCTTGGCGAAGCCGGCGCCGATTTGCCGTCTGTCGATTTGATCGTACACGGGACGACGACGACGACGAACGCCGTACTGGAACGCAAGTTATGCAAAACCGGCCTGATAACGACGGCAGGCTTTCGCGATGTGCTGGAACTGGGCCGACGCACCCGCCCGCAAGCCTATGGCATGACCGGTAAATTCCGCCCCATTATCCCCCGTGATCTGCGCCTTGAAGTGCCCGAACGCATGGATGCCGCCGGACGGGTCGTCACTGCGTTGGATGAAGCGGCCGTCACTGCCGCCGCCGAACACCTGATGGCCGCCGGGTGCGAAGCGGTCGTCATCCATTTTCTGCACGCCTATGCCAACCCCGCCCACGAACTGCGCGCCGCCGAGGTCGTGGCGCAAGTCTGGCCCAATGACTACATCACCGTCGGCCACAGCCTGCTTTCGGAAAGCCGGGAATTTGAACGCGGCGTCACCGCCGCCGTCAATGCCTCTGTCCAGCCCTTGCTTGAACGCTACATCACCCGGTTGATCGAGGAACTGGCGACCAAGGGCTATGACGGTGACGTCCTGGTGATGAACGGTAATGGCGGCATGGTGTCATCCCGGCTGGTCGCCAGGGAGGCCGCGAAAACGGTGATGTCCGGCCCGGCATCCGGGGTCATCGCGGCGGCCTATACGGGCCGCAAGGCAGATATCGCCAATCTAATTACCTATGACATGGGCGGCACGTCTACCGATGTCGCGCTGATCCGGAAGTTCGAACCTTCGGTGTCGAATGAAATTGAAATCGAATACGCCATGCCGATCCATGTTCCGATGGTCGACGTGCGAACCGTCGGCGCCGGTGGCGGGTCCATTGCCCGGGTAAATTCCGCCGGGCTTCTGGACGTCGGGCCGGAAAGCGCCGGGGCCAATCCCGGGCCCATCGGTTACGGTCGCGGCGGCACCGAGCCGACGATTTCCGATGCCAATCTTCTGTTGGGGCGACTGAACACCGAAAAGCTGAATTCCATCGAAGGCAACGTATCGATCAACGAGATCAAAAAAATCTTCCTGGAAAAACTGGGCGCACCACTGGGTGTCAACGCGATTGAAGCCGCCGCCGCCGTTATCAGGGTCGCCAACACCAAAATGGGCGGGGCGATCCGCATGGTATCGGTTTCATTGGGTGTCGACCCGCGCGACTTTGCCCTGTTTGCGTTTGGTGGCGCGGGTCCGTTACATGCGACGGCGCTGGCCCGTGAACTTGGCGTGCCGCGGGTGCTGGTTCCGTGCCGGCCCGGCATCACCAACGCGCTTGGCTGCGTCGTCGCCGATCTTCGGCACGACTTCGTCAATACCATCAACAAACCTCTCGATGTGGTCGATATGGATGCCGTCCATGCCCTGTTCGCGACCCAGATCGCCGAAGGTGAGCGCCTGATCGCCAACGAAGTCGTCGAGATCGACGCCGTTAAACGGCTGCACAGCGTTGACATGCAGTTTGTCGGGCAGACTCATATTCTGCGCGTCGCCCTTGAAAACACCGCGGCTGACCGGGAACAACTACGGACATTATTCGAAGACGCCTATTTCAGGCGCTTCCGTGTCGAACTCGACAATATCAAAGCCAATCTGGTCAATGTTAATACCTCGGTCATTGGCGTAAGGCCGGAACTGGACCTCTCGACGCTGATCGATCCGGACGGCAGAAAAGCCAGTCTGGAAGAAGCCAAAACCGGACGCAGACAGGCCTATTTCGATACCGAGTGGCTGGATACGCCGATTTACTGGCGCGACTTTCTGCCCCTGTCATTCACCCTGCACGGCCCGGCGATTATTGAACAGATGGACACCACCACCCTGATCGAACCCGGCGATACCGCCGAAGGTGACCCGCACGGCAATATCATCGTCACAATCGGGAGCCAGACATGAGCATCGACCCCATCACACTGAGCGTTATCCAGGCTGGCTTGCAGCAGGTTTGCGATGAAATGGACTTAAGCTTTTCCCGGGCCGCGTTTTCTCCGGTGATATCCGAGGCCAACGACCGCTCGGACGGCATCTATTCGGCGACCGACGGATCGCTGATAGCCCAAGGCATCGGCGGTCTGCCCATATTCGTAGGAACCATGCAGTATTCGACCCGGACGCTGATCGAGATGATCGCGGATGGAAAAGTATCCCCGCCAAAACCCGACGATATTTATATCGTCAATGATCCTTATCTGGGTGGCACCCACCTGATGGACGTTCGCTTCGCCCGGCCCTTTTATCGCGACGGCGAGATCTTCTGCTGGCTATCCAATACCGGCCATTGGCCCGATACCGGCGGCTCGGTTCCCGGTGGATTTTCCGCATCCGCCACATCGGTTGAACAGGAAGGGCTTCGCCTGCCGCCAGTACGGCTGTTCAAGGAAGGAAAACTTGATAGCGAAATATATTCGATCATCTGTTCCAACATCCGCGTCGCCGATCAGCGCATCGGCGATGTTAAGGCGCAAGCCGCCGCCCTGATCGTTGGGGAAGAACGCTTGAATGACCTACTTGATCGCTATGGCGACGACACGGTTCGCGAAGCGATTGAAGAACTGCGGGCGCGCGCCGCGACCCAGATGCGCGCCTGCATCGCGACGATTGGCGACGGCGTCTATCAATCGACGGCGTATGTCGATAGCGATGGCGTGGTCAATACGCCACTGGAAATCAATCTGAAAATCACCAAATCCGGCGATCGACTGACCTTCGATTTTGCAAACTCCAGCCCGCCGTGCATCGGACCGATGAATTCGGTTTTGGCGACGACGCTCAGTTCCGTCTATCTGGCGATCCGCCACATCTTCCCCGACGTGCCGATCAGCGCGGGCGCCTTTGATCCGTTGAACGTCATCCGCCCCGAAGGCACGTTTCTCGACGCGCATTACCCAAGGCCTGTATCGGGATGTGCGGCGGAAGTATCCCAACGCATCGCCGAAGCCGTGTTTGCGGCATTGGTCGATGCCCTGCCGGACAGGGTTACGGCGGCACCGGCCGGGACCAGCGGCAATTTTGCCCTTGGCGGCCATGATCCCGACAGAAACAAAGACTTCGTCATGTATCAATTGACGGGCGGCGGATATGGCGGCAACGCCGATCATGACGGACTGTCGAACGGCTGTTCGACCATCGGTATCTCGAAGGCCCCGCCGGTGGAAATTATGGAACAGAGCTTTCCGGTTCTCTATCATCACTACGCATTGCGCGAAGGATCCGGCGGCGCCGGACGACATCGCGGCGGCCTTGGCCTTGATTACGAGGTCGAATTGCGGCGCGGCCATGCGCTTGCCAGTTTCGTCATGGACCACGGCCGGTTCGGCCCGCAAGGCGCCCTTGGCGGCGGCGATGGGGCGTGCAATGAAGTCGTTGTTCGGCGATCCGGTCGGGCTTATTCGCCGGAGCACTTGTCAAAGGAGCAGGACATATCGCTTCAGCCGGGCGACCGCGTTCACGTCAAAACGCCCGGTGGCGGCGGCTATGGCGACCCGTTATTGCGCCCGCCGGAAGCCGTCCTTGAAGACGTTCAACTCGAACGCTACACCCCGGCCCAGGCGCGCGATATGTTCGGCGTCGTCATCGCTGGAACGCCCGCCGCCATAGATCGGGCGGCAACAGACCGATTGCGCGGCGGCCGTTAGAAATGTTAGCATACGAACGAGCTCAAGTCGGCAGGCAGTGAGCGAAATCGGTGTGTGCCATGATTATTCCTGATTCAATCAAACGCCAGGAGATCGTTATGGAAAGCCCATCGATGAAACGGACCAACCGACGGCGCGGCCGCGCCACGCCGGAACAACCCAGCCCCGTCCCCGACGCCTTTACCCTGAACGGCGCTTCCGGCGTTCGCCCCGGCTTTGGCTTTCTGGATGAGGCGGCGACCCGGAAGTTGACGTCTCGCACGTTCGAATTACTTGAAGAATACGGTGTCGTCGTCGTTCACCCACTTGCCGCCAAGGCCCTGAAAAAAGCGGGGGCCAAACCGGGGCCGGATGGTGACCGCCTGCGCCTGCCGCGCGGGTTGATCCATGAAGCCCTGAGGGCGACGCCCAAGCAGGTCTCGCTGTATGGTAAAACCCCGAACCGGGACATCCATTTACCCCGAACCGACGCCGGCTTCATCATGCGCACGGGCACCGGCGCCCATGGCTATGTCGACCCCGAAACGGGGATCTACCGCAATCTTGATCTGACCGCCGTCGCCGAAATCGCCGCCGTCGGCAGCGGGCTGGATGAAATCGGCTTCATCGCCCATCCGTTTGTCCATGGTGTGCCGGAAATTACCGCCGATATTCATAGTCTGGCCGCATTGATCGGCCGCACCGACAAACATGTTTGGGTACAGCCCTACGCCAAGGAAAACATAGAATATCTGATGCGGCTTGCCGTCATCGCCGCCGGTGGCGAAACGGAACTGCGGGCCCGCCCGCAGGCAAGCTGCATCACGTGTTCGTTCACACCGCTTGAATTCAAATTCATGGACACCGAAGTGATCATTCAAGCCGGACGGCACGGCCTGCCCCTTCACGCCTGTAGCCTGCCGTCAGCTGGCGGCACGGCGCCGCTATCGACGGCGGGAATGGTGCTGATGGCGGCGGCCGAAATTCTGGCCATGGTGACCATCACCCATGTGCTGTGCCCCGGCACCCCGGTTATCGCCACGCCGCTGATGTTCACGCTGGATATGCGCACCGGCAGCGCCCTTCAGTCCTGCGCCGAATCATTGCAGGCGGCGAGTATGGCCATCCAATTGATGAAGCACGGGTTCGGGTTGCCGGCACATACCTATGGTGTCGGGTCGGACACGCCGGACGTCGATGTACAATCCATGGCCGAACGGGCCCTGCTGGCCCAGACCGTGGCGCTATCGGGCGCCGATATTCTGGGCGGCGTCGGTCAACTGGAATGCGCCACCGTGTTCAGCCCCGTACAGGCCGTGCTGGACAATGAAATCGGGGCGATCATGCGGCGCTTCATCGAGATTCCCGAGATCAGCGATGAAAGCCTGAATTGGGCCGAGGTGTCGTCGATCCGAACCGGCGGCCATTTTCTCGATAGCGGTCATACCCTGAAATACTGCCGCAGCCAGCTATCGCCGCGGGTCTTCCTGCGCCAAGGCCGCGACGATTACGAAAATTCGAACCGTCGCACCGCCTTCGATCAGGCTCGCGACATGGCCCTGGAGCTGATCAGCAACGCGCCACCGGATGGCCTGCTTGGCGATGACGCAAACCGCGACATTGCCCAGGCGGTCACGGACGCCGACCGCCATATATTAGGAGCGACGGCAAGCGCGGCATCGGTGATCTGATCCGGCATTGGCGGTGTGCCATTCGTTACCCGCTTTTCAGGCGTTCCAGAATTTCGCCCATTTTCCGGTGAATCAGGTTGACCCCTTTTAAGGGGCGGACCATCACCTTGAAATCGACGATCTTGCCGTCGTCGTTCCAACGGAACAAATCAATACCGTTCATGTAGATACCGTCCAGTTCCAGTTCGAACTCCAGTAACGCCTGATTATCCGACACCATTTCCCGCACGTATTTGAAGGTATCGTTGCCCAGCACCTGAAGGGCGCCAGTCAGGTAAAGCTTGACGATCCGCTTGCCGACCTGTGGCGTATGCACAACGGGCGAATGGAACACCACGTCATCGGCCAGCCATTCATCCAGAAGGGTCGGGTTTTTGGCGTTTATAAAATGATGCCAGGCTTCCACGGGGGCTCGGGACATATTCGTATTTCCTTAAAAAAATTTAAACAGGAAGCGTTCGTCGTCAAAGACCGGCCGCCACTTCGATGCCTTGCTTGATCGCCCGTTTCGCATCCAGTTCAGCGGCAACATCGGCCCCGCCAATTATGGAAACCTTTAGGCCCGCGGCTTCGAGCCCTGCCTGCAGGTCCCGCCGCGGTTCCTGACCGGCGCAGATGACAATGTTGTCCACATCAAGAACCTGATCTTTATCTGCCACCGTAATGTGCAGGCCGTCATCGTCAATTTTTCGATAGGTCACGCCCGCCATCATGGCCACACCATTCATTTTCAGCGCGGCGCGGTGAATCCAGCCCGTGGTTTTACCCAGGCCCTGACCGATCTTGGATGTCTTCCGTTGCAGCAAAAACACCTGCCGCGCCGGTTGGGGTCGGGCCATTTCCGTCAGTCCGCCGCCTGTCGCCGGGGCCTGATCGACCCCCCACTGGGCCAGGAAATCGTCCAGCGATTGCTCACGACCCTCCCCGCTATGGGTCAGGAATTCGGCAACATCGAAGCCGATCCCGCCGGCCCCGATAATGGCGACGGTCTTGCCGGCCGGCTTCTTGTCACCCAGAACATCTATATAATTCAGCACTTTCGCGTGGTTGGCCCCGTCGATCTCCAGTTCCCGCGGGGTGACGCCTGTGGCCAGAATGACCTCGTCAAAATTACCGACCTGAAGATCTTCGACCGAAACCCGTTTACCCATATGCACCGTCACGCCCTTAAGGTTCAACTGGCGGGTGAAGTAGCGGATGGTTTCGTCAAATTCCTGTTTGCCCGGCACCTGACGGGCATAGTTCAACTGGCCCCCGATGGCGTCCGCCGCTTCGAATAGGGTCACGTCATGGCCCCGTTCGGCGGCCGTGATGGCACAACTGCACCCGGCGGGACCGGAACCGACGACAGCAATCTTCTTCGGTGCTTCGGTCGGGCCGTATGTCAGCTCGGTTTCAAAACAGGCCCTGGGATTGACCAGGCAACTGCACGTCTGCCCATTGAAGATGTGATCGAGACAGGCCTGATTACAGGCGATGCAGGTATTGATTTCGTCGGCCCGATCTTCCGCCGCCTTGTTAACGAAGTCGGCATCGGCAAGGAAAGGACGCGCCATGGAAACCATGTCGGACTGCCCACCGGCAATAATCGCCTCGGCATCGCCCGGATTATTGATCCGGTTGGATGCAATAATGGGAATGGAGACCTGCCCTTTGAGGCGCGCGGTTACCCAGGTCCACGCACCACGGGGAACCGATTGGGCGATGGTCGGAACGCGGGCTTCGTGCCAGCCGATCCCTGAATTCAAAATGGTGGCGCCGGCTTTTTCAATTTCCTTGGCCAGTTGCACCACCTCGTCCCACGAACTGCCGCCTTCCACCAGATCGATCATCGACAGCCGGTACATGATGATAAAGTCAGGGCCGACCCGTTCGCGCGTCCGTCTGACGATTTCGACCGGAAAACGCATCCGGTTTTCGTAAGTGCCGCCCCAGCGGTCGGTCCGTTTGTTGGTCCGGGTGACAATGAATTCATTGATCAGATAGCCTTCGGAGCCCATCACTTCGACGCCGTCGTAGCCACTCTTTTGGGCAAGAACCGTACAGTTCGCGTAGTCCTCGATGGTCTGGACTACCTCATCATCGGTTAATTCATGCGGCGCAAACGGCGTGATAGGCGACTGTACAGGTGACGGGGCGACACTTTTATCATGGAAGGCATAGCGCCCGGCATGGAGAACCTGCATCAGGATTTTACCGCCCGCCTGATGCACCGCATCGGTAACAATCCTGTGGTCGGCGGTCTTTTCCGGCGTATCCAGCATGGTCGCGTACGGTCCGGTCCGGCCCGCCTCGTTGGGCGCAATGCCGCCGGTCACAATCAGCCCGACACCGCCTTTCGCCCGTTCGGCGAAAAACGCCGCCTGACGCTCGAAACCACCTTTGGCTTCTTCGAGGCCCGTATGCATGGACCCCATCAAAACACGATTGCGCAAGGTCGTGAAGCCAAGGTCGAGCGGTTCAAGCAGGTTCGGATAGGGTGATGACATGGTGCCTCCTGAGAGCTGATTATTGCTTCGTCCGTTTTGAGGATATGCGTTTTATGCGACATTGCCCAGACCATATGACGAAGCGGACCGCATCGTTAAAGCGTAAATTATATTGAACACGTGGCCGGAATGGGAAACAGTATCGACTGAGTTCAAATCATCGACCCGTCGATGGCTAAAATTCCGGCAAAAAAGGTTTGACGACAACCATGAGCGATCATGCCCCTTCCTATTACGCCGCCAGCGCCAACGATGATGCCTGCCATCCGGAGCTAATGGGCGATATCGACGCCGATGTCTGTGTTATTGGCGGCGGATACACCGGAATTTCGGCGGCCTTGCATCTGGCCGAGCGCGGTTACGACGTCGTTCTGGTCGAAGGCGAGCGCGTCGGCTGGGGCGCCTCGGGCCGCAATGGCGGCCAGATCTGCACCGCCTACAACAAATCGATGGATGACATCGAACACCTTGTCGGCAAGGACGGCGCGAAGGCCTGTTGGGATGTGGAGCGCGACTCGAAAGAACTGATCCGCGAACGGGTTGAACGCCATCGCATCGACTGCGACCTGAAATGGGGCTATCTGCACGCCGCGGCGAAGCCCAGCCATATGTCCTGGGTCAATGAAACCCGCGACGAATGGGCCGGATACGGCTACGAAGACACCGCCGTCCTTGATAAGGCCTCCCTCGAGGAACGGCTTGGTTCCAGCCTGTACCACGGAGCACTTTGGGAGGGAAACGCGGGCCACCTGCATCCGTTGAATTACGCGCTGGGTCTGGCCCGTGCGACTGTTGACGCAGGCGCGCGGATATTCGAAAATTCACGCGTAACCGGCATCGAACAAGGAACCAGGCCATGCGTAACGACGGACAGGGGAAGCATCAAAGCCCGGTTTGTGGTCACCGCGGGAAACGCCTATCTGGGCGCGTTGGTGCCAAGTCTCTACCACCGGGTGATGCCAGTCGGCAGCTTCATCGTCGCCACCGAACCGCTGGGCGAGGAGCGGGCCCGGTCGCTAATTCGCAATAACGACGCCGTTGCGGATACCAACTTCATTGTCGATTATTATCGGCTGTCGGCGGATTGGCGCATGCTGTTCGGCGGCCGCGCCAACTATTCCGGTTACGAGCCGAAGGACTTGTTCCCGTACATGCGGCCTCGCATGGTCAAGGTCTTCCCTGCACTGGCCGACGCCCGGCTCGATTACGCCTGGGGCGGGAATATCGCGATCACGCTGGATCGCATGCCACACCTGGGCTCGATTGGCGGCACTGTGTTCTTTGCCCATGGTTATGGCGGCCATGGCGTGGCGCTTTCCGGCATGTGCGGCAAACTGATTGCCGAGGCCATCGCCGGAACCGCCGAAAAATTCGATGTTTTGTCCCGCATCCGGCATCAGCCGTTTCCCGGCGGCCCGATCCGCATGCCGATGCTAACGTTGGCCATGCTGTACTATAGAATGCGCGATATTATGAGTTAGACTCCCGACAACACCCAACCTCAAGAGCAACAGTGGCATTATGGATGAAATCGACGCTTTTCTAGAAAAACACCCGGACATTGACGTAATCGACGGAATGCTGCCGGATCTCAATGGGATCATTCGCGGCAAGCGGCTAAACCGGCAAGACCTCGGAAAAATATACGAAGCGGGCTATTTTGTCCCCGCTGCGAATATGTTGCTGAATGTCATCGGCACCAGCGACGACCCCAAAGGAATCGGCGGCAGCGATGGAGATCCCGATGCAACGGTGATGCCGATTCCCGGCACCCTGGTACCGGTGCCCTGGTTCGAAAAAGAGACAGGACAAGTTCTGTGCAGCCTGTACGGCGATGACGGCAAGCCGCATTATCTCGATCCCAGGGGACTTCTGGCCAACGTCGTCAACAGGTTCCGGGACATGGGACTCAATCCGGTCGTCGCCCTGGAACAGGAGTTCTACCTGATCGACCCCGAGCCCAGCCCCGACGGCATACCCCAGGCGCCAATCCTGCCATCGACCGGCCGCCGGGCCAGGGGGACACAGCCCATGTCCATCGTTGATCTTGAAGATTTCAGCGGTTTCTTCGATCAGGTCTCGAGCTCCTGCAAAATCCAAAAGATCGCAACGGGCGCCGTCAGCGCCGAATACGCCATCGGCCAGTTCGAGATTAATCTGGTTCACACCGACGACCCGTTGGCCGCCGCCGATGACGCGGTCCTGCTGCCACGGGTTATCAAGAACATTGCGCGCCGACACGGGGTCGAAGCGACGTTCATGGCCAAGCCCTACCCACAACAGTCAGGAAGCGGCATGCATATGCACGTCAGCCTCTTCGATGGCAAGGGACACAACGTCTTTTCCGGTGGCGATGAATCAGGCAATGAGACGCTTCACCACGCGGCCGGTGGCCTGCTTCAAACCCTACCCGAAGCGATGGCGATTTTCGCACCCAACATCAATTCCTTCCGACGTTACGCCCCGGAATCCTACGTCCCCATTCGGCGCAACTGGGGTGTCAACAACCGCTCCGTCGCGGTGCGTGTTCCCCGTAGCACCGACCAAAACCGCCGCATTGAACACCGCATGGCGGGTGCCGACGCCAACCCCTACCTTGCCCTGGCGGCGGTGCTGGCCGGCATGCATCACGGCATGATCAACAGGATCCCACCGCCCGGGAAATCCGTCGGTATCGACTCTCATGAACTGGATCCGGAGATTCCCTTCAACTGGGCCGATGCCCTGGAACGGATGACCAAATCGGAATGGATGGCCGAATATCTGGGCGAGAAATATGTTCGCGCCTATGTCGCCTGCAAACAGGGCGAGATGGAAGCATTCCAGTCGAAGCCTTCCAGGCGGGAATATGAATGGTACCTTCGGCCGGATTACTAAGGCCGCCGATCAGACCGATCAAGATCGATACGTGGTCGCTCCGATGCGACTGCACGGGCGACATACCTATATAGGAAACGTGAATGACGCAGCCGACTTTTTCCGGACCCAGGACGTTCCTGCAACTGCCCACCGAAATGGCGGACGGCGGCGCGCCGGATGTGACGGTTATCGGCATCCCGTTTGATCTTGGCACCACCAACCGGCCCGGCAGCCGCTTTGGCCCCGCCGCGATCCGCGAGGCCAGCCTTATGTTGGTCGACGGCGACCACCCGGAATTGCGGACCAGTCCGGCCCGCGACCTGCGGATCGTCGATGGCGGTGACCTGAACATCGTCAACGGCTACATGGACGAAAGCCTGAGCCTGATCGAACGCCAGGTCGCCGACATCCCCGGACACGTTATCGCCTTGGGCGGCGACCATACGGTGAGCCTGCCCATTCTGCGCGCCCGTGCGGCGCGCCACGGCAAGGGCGTCAGCCTCGTTCATTTCGATGCCCACGTTGATACCTGGAAGGATGGTTTCGGTGGCCCCGTCGGCCATGGAACGCCTTTTCATTATGCCGCACAGGAAGGCCTGATCGACCCGAAACGGAGCATCCAAATCGGTATTCGCTCGCCGGTCGAAGCCGAGGTGATGGACTATACGCGCGCTGAACTGGGGTTCACGGCGCTGACGGCCGAAGACGTCCACGTCGGCGGCATTGACCCGGTCATCGCGGCGATTGAAAGACGCGTCGGCGACAATCACGCCTACCTGACGTTCGATATCGACGCCATCGATCCGGGCCAGGCGCCCGGCACCGGCACGCCCGAAATCGGTGGCTTGTTTACCTGGCAGGCGTTGGCGATATTGAAACGCCTGGGTGGCATCAACTGGATCGGCATGGACATGGTCGAAGTCGCCCCGGCCTACGACCATTCGCAGATAACGGCCCTGGCGGCGGCAACCTTTATCTGGACGTATCTGAGCCTTCGGGCCGCAAAAAGCGCGTCATGAAAGATCGTGCATTGTGTTTCGCCTGAAACGGGTGTTGAATATTATGATCAAAGATGGCGAACGCACGTTTCCGAAAATCCGTTCGCGGCGGAGAGGGGGACAATACGGCCCCCACAAATAAATAATGGTTGGCGTCGTCAGGTGGTTGGACGCCTTAACAGCCACGGCGACGTTTTCAATAAAAACAGTGGAGGGAACAATTCAATGAGTGGCAATTTTCAAGGAAATATGAGCCGTCGGCGCTTCATGGGCGCGTCGGCCGGCCTGATTGGCGTCACGTTGCTTCCGTACAAAGCCTGGTCGGCCGAAGAGAAGCAACTGAACGTCTACAACTGGGACACCTATATTGGTGAAAAGACGCTGCCAAATTTCACCGAGACAACCGGCATCAAGGTTCAATACGACCTGTACGGCGACAACGAGGAAATGTTCGCCAAGCTGAAAGCCGGCAACCCGGGATATGATGTCATCGTACCATCCGATTACATGGTCGAAGATATGCTGTCGCTGAACATGCTGGAAACTCTCGATCACAGCAAAATTCCAAACTTGGCAAATGTCGACAAGGCGTTCCTCAACCCCGGTTTCGATCCGGGCCTCAAACACTCGGTACCCTATATGTGGGGAACCGTTGGCTCCGGATACCGCAAGTCAAAATTCACGTCCACGCCGGACAGTTGGAAAGACTTGTTATTGAACGACGCCTACGCCGGCCGGATTGCGCTTTTGAGCGATGCCCGGAATGTCATTGGCGGGGCGCTGAAATATCTCGGCTATTCAATGAATTCGCATTCGAAGACGGAAATTGGCAAGGCCCGCGACCTACTGATCGCCGGCAAGAAAAACATCAAAACCTTCGCCGCCGACAATGGGCAGGATCTTCTGGCGTCGGGCGAAGTTGATATCTGCCTGGAATGGAGTGGCGATATTGTCGGCGTCATGGCCGAAGACAAGGACCTCAGCTACGTCGTCCCGAAAGAAGGCTCAAACGTCTGGCTCGACAACCTGTGTATCCCCAAAGACGCGCCGCATCCCGAAAATGCGCACGCCTTCATCAACTTCCTGCAGGACCCGGCCGTCAATGCGGAAATCGTCACGACCAATCCCTTTGCGACCTGTAATGCCAAGGCCAAGGCGTTGATGCCGGCGACCTACCGGAACAACCCGGCGATCTTCGCTCCCGCCGAAATTCTGAGCCGATGCGAATCGATCCTGAGCGTCGGCAAGGATGCCCGGCTTTACGACGAAGCCTGGACGGCCGTTCAAGCCGCCTGACGGCGCATCCGCAAACGGTACTGGCGCCCGTCCCGACACGCCGGGACGGGCGACGCTTTTCCTGACAATGGCGGCCACCGAAACATGATAAATTGGCGAAAAGACAAGGTTGCCTTCGGCATATTTATCGGCCCGGCGACATTTTGGCTGACCCTGTTTTTCGTATTGCCGCTTCTCGTCGTCTGGGTTTACAGCTTTGGCGGGCGCGGTCCCCAGGGCCAGACCCTGATCACCTTCTCCTTCGCCAATTACCAACGCGCACTGGAATGGATCTATCTTGGCATCATCTGGAAATCGGTGTGGATCGCCGCCGTAACGACCCTGTTGTGTCTGGCAATGGGTTTTCCGCTGGCCATGGGTATCGCGTTTGCGCCGGCAAAATGGAAGAGTCCCCTTCTGCTGATCGTCATCCTGCCATTCTGGACCAATCTGTTGATCCGCACGTATTCGTGGATCGCCGTATTGCGCACCAGGGGACACCTCAACTTTGCGCTGGAATGGGTCCACGATAAAATCGATATGGCCATGACCGTCGTCGGCCTGCCGGACCTGGTGGGGACATTCCATCCTCTGGCACTTCTATATAATGAGTCCGCTGTGATTATCGGGCTGGTCTATGTGCAGTTACCGTTCATGGTGTTACCGCTATATGCGTCCCTGGAAAAACTCGACCGGTCATACCTGGAAGCCAGCCTGGACCTTGGGGCCGGGCACTGGCGGACGCTATTTCAGATAACGGTGCCGCTGGTCAAACCCGGAATCCTGTCGGGTGTGCTGCTGACCTATATCCTGTCGATCGGCAGTTTCCTGACACCGGCCCTTCTGGGCGGCACCCACAGCATGATGATCGGCAACCTGATCGCCCAACAGTTCGGCTCATCGCGCGATTGGGCCTTTGGCTCTGCCCTGTCATTTTTGTTAATGTACGCCACCTTCACTATTCTATGGGTCAAGGCCGTGAAAACCAAAGACGGCGGGGCTTCGGGGATTTAGATGGGAAAATTTCTGAAAAAACATCGCCCCGGCAATCGGATCAATCCGCTTGATTACACCCGCAAGCGCTGGATGAAGCTGGTCTTGAGCCTGAGTTTCTTGTTCCTGTACTTTCCAATCGTCGCCCTGATCGCCTTTAGCTTCAACGACTCGAAACGCAACATCGTCTGGAAGGGCTTCACCTTCAAATACTATATCAAGGCCTATCATAACGACTCCCTTTACACCGCGTTCATGAACTCGATTACCGTCGCCGCTATTTCCACCGTTGTTTCAACCATTCTGGGAACGATGATGGGCCTGGCGCTATACCGCTACCGATTCCCCGGAAAGGCCGCGTACGAGGGCTTTGCCCATCTGCCGATCATGATTCCCGAAATTTGCATGGGGGTCGCGATGCTGGCCTTTTTCTCGTTGATGGATGTGCCGTTGAGCCTGATGACCATCACCGTTAGCCATATTGCCTTCACCATTCCCTTTGTCGCCGTCGTTATCCGGGCGCGTATGTCAGGGTTTGATACGTCGTTTGAAGAGGCATCTTACGATCTGGGTGCGTCACAGTGGCAGACATTCTGGAACGTCACTTTCCCGTATCTCAGACCCGGTATTGTCGCCGGATCGCTTCTGGCCTTTACCCTGTCGATTGACGATTTCGTTATCACCTTCTTCACCGCCGGTATCGGTTCAACGACATTACCAATCAAAATTTATTCGATGCTGCGCTTCAGCGTCACGCCCGAGGTCAATGCCGCATCCACGGCGTTGATCGTTCTAACACTGACATTGACCATCATCGCCATGACAATTCAGGCCCGCTCGACAAAACGCTGACAACCGGAAGAAGTATGACCGACACCAACACCATTATATCCATAGGGAATTTAACCAAGACGTTCGGTGAAGTGGTCGTCGCCGTTGACGATGTAACGATTGATATTGTCGAAGGTGAATTTTTCGCCCTGCTGGGACCGTCCGGCTGCGGCAAAACGACCCTGTTGCGGATGTTGGCCGGTTTCGAAAATCCAACCGAGGGACAAATCCTGATCGACGGCCAGGATATGATCGGAATCGAACCCAACCGGCGACCGGTCAATATGGTGTTTCAATCCTACGCCGTGTTCCCGCACATGACGGTGGCGGAAAACGTCGGCTACGGGCTGAAGGTCGATGGACTTGGGCGCGCCGAAATTGCTCCGCGGGTTACCGAGGCGCTGGGTCTGGTGCAGTTGGACGACTACGGTGATCGCATGCCCGACCAGCTTTCCGGCGGCCAACGGCAGCGCGTTGCACTGGCGCGGGCCCTTGTCAAGAAGCCCAAGGTGCTGTTGCTCGACGAACCGCTGTCGGCGCTCGATGCAAAATTACGCGAGCAGATGCAACTCGAACTGGTGCGCCTTCAGCAATCGGTCGGCATCACCTTTGTCATCGTTACCCACGATCAGGACGAAGCACTGTCGATGGCCGACCGCATCGCCGTTATGGAAGACGGGAAAGTACGCCAACTGGCGCCACCGAGCGACCTGTACGAATTCCCCAACTGCCGTTTCGTTGCTGACTTCATCGGCAAAACAAACCTTTTCGAGGCTACCGTCCGCGGCATGGATAAGGGCGGCCTTGTCCTTGATATCCCGGGTCTTGGACAAATCTCCGTTCCCTACGAGGGGCAGGCCGACGGCCAGATTTCCGTCGCCATCCGGCCCGAAAAGATCCGCCTGACCAAAGGCCGGCCGAGCGGCGATGCTGTTGGAACTGCGGGGAAAGTCGTTCAGGTCGCCTATTACGGGGACGAAAGCCATATCCTGCTTGGCAACCAAACCGGTGTCGTCATCACCGCCAACGTTCCCAATGATAGCCGCGAGGCACAGGGACGCATCGTCGAAGGCGACGACCTGTGGATTTCATGGACCGCCGCCGATACCCTGGTGTTGACCGAATGACCGCCGATATCGGAGAGCGCCTGAAAGCCATCCGCGGGCTTTACAATTTCTCGCAACGCGAATTGGCCCGCCGCGCCGGGGTCACCAATTCGTCGATATCGTTGATCGAACAAAATCGGGTCAGCCCGTCCGTCGATTCGCTAAAAAAGGTGCTGCTGGGTTTCCCGCTGAGCCTGATCGATTTCTTCACGATGGATATGGAACCAAAAGAGGCGTCGTTTTTTTCGCGCGATGACCTGGTCGAGTTGTCGGAAGGCGGCACGTCCCTGCTGCTGGTCGGGGCAAGCCGCAAAGACAGGAAGCTTCGCGTGCTGCACGAAATCTACCCGCCCGGCGGCACGTCAGGCAAAACCATGATCAGCCATGAGGGCGAAGAAGCCGGCGTTATCACCAAGGGGTCCATCGAGCTTACCGTCGGCAATGAAGTCCGCGTCCTGAGCGAGGGCGAAGCCTATTACATCGACAGCCAGATTCCGCATGCCTTCCGCAATATTTCGGACGACGTATGCGAAATCGTCAGCGCCGCGACGCCGCCTAACTTCTAGGAAATTCCGATATCCCTGACCGTCAGATCGAGGCAGCCCCGCAGCAAGCCGATCAATTCATCAATTTCCGTACGACTGATCACCAAGGGTGGCGAGGCCAGCATGCTGTCCTTGGTGGCGCGCATGACAAGGCCGTTATTCATGCAGTGGTCACGACAGATGGTTCCGGTATCGCCGGCGTTTTCAAACAGGGCGCGGGTTTCCTTGTCCTTGACCAACTCAACGGCGGCGATCAGGCCGACCCCCCGAATTTCGCCGACCAGCGGATGGTCCAGCAATTCACGCAAGCGGTTCTGGAAATACGGCCCGGTATCGGAACCGGCCGTCTCGACGATCCCTTCACGCTTCAGTATATCGATATTGGCGAGCGCCACGGCGGCCGCCACCGGATGACCGGAATAGGTGAAACCGTGTTCGAATTCACCGCCCTTTTTGATCAACACATCGGCGACCCGGTCGTGAACCATGACGGCCGAAATCGGCAAATAGCCGGACGACAGGCCCTTGGCCATCGGCATCAGGTCGGGCTTGATGCCAAAAGTATCGCTGCCGAACCAGTTACCGGTCCGCCCGAAGCCACAGATGACTTCGTCGGCGACCAGCAGAATATCGTATTCATCGCAAATCCGCTGAATTTCCGGCCAGTAGGTATCCGGCGGCACGATCACCCCGCCGGCCCCCTGGATCGGCTCACCGATGAAGGCGGCGACCTTATCCGGGCCTATCTGCTTGATTCTGTTTTCAAGGGCGCGCGCCGCCTTGAGGCCGAAGTCATCGAGGCTTAGGTCATCGCCAAGGTGATACCAGTACGGCTGCATGATGTGCTCAATCCCGGGAATCGGCAAGCCGCCCTGGGCATGCATGTAATCCATGCCGCCAAGGCTGGCGCCGGCCATGGTTGACCCGTGATAGGCGTTATCGCGACTGATGATCACCGACTTTTCGGGCCTGCCCAGAACGGTCCAGTAGTGGCGCACCATGCGCACCACGGTATCGTTGGCTTCCGATCCGGAATTGGCGAAAAAGGCGCGGTTGAAGCCGTCCGGCGTAATGTCGGCCAGCGCCGTCGCCAGTTCCGTCGCGGGCATGGTCGAGGTCTTGAAAAATGTGTTGTAATAGGGCAATTCCTGCATCTGACAGGATGCCGCATCGACCAGTTCCCGTCGTCCGTAACCGACATTGACGCACCACAATCCGGCCATCGCATCGAGCAGGCGATTGCCTTCGGAATCCCATATATAGACCCCGTCGGCACGCGTGATAATACGCGCCCCCAAGGCGTTCAGCTCTTGGGTATCGCTGAACGGATGCAGGTGATGATCCCGATCTTGCTGCTGCCACTGATCGGTAGCGTTGTGAATTTTTGTCATACGGGCAGTCTGCCCGAGATACACCTACTGTTCAATATATTTGACGCCCCAATGGGCCGCGGGTCAATCGCCCGAGATTACCAAATCGTATAGTCGGGTTCAGGTGCGCGCCATATTTGCATGTCAAATTGAGGGCCAAGGATTGAGCAACGGGCACAAGATGGCACCGGCATGTCAATCGTAAAAAAAGCACACTGGGATCCCATCGATATGAGCCCGAACAAGCGCCCGAATGACACCGCCAACGCCGAAAAAACCGTCCTCGTCTTGCAGGGCGGCGGGGCGATTGGCGCTTATCAGGCTGGCGTATACGAAGAGCTGGCAGCCAATGGGCACACCCCAGACTGGGTTTCGGGAATATCGATCGGGGCGATCAACGCCGCCCTGATCGCCGGGAATCCACCGGAACGGCGAATTGAACGGCTGCGAAACTTCTGGGAACTGGTGTCGTCCCGTCTATTGGCCGAACCGATCTCAGCCGATGGGCAAGCACGGTCTTTGTTCAATGAGGCCAGCGCATCGTTTGCGACCATATTCGGCCTGCCCGGTTTTTTTGAACCACGCTTCCCGCCCGCCGCCATCTTTCCGGCCGGCGAACCGGAAGCACTCAGTGTCTACGACACCAGTTCCCTTAGACAGACGCTGGAGGATCTCGTCGACTTCGACCTGATCAATGCAAAGAAAACACGCCTGAGCGTCGGGGCGGTCAATATCAAGACCGGCAATTTCGCCTATTTCGACAATCACCGACAGCTCATCGGACCCGAACATATTATGGCGAGCGGCGCCCTGCCACCGGGATTTCCGCCGATTGAAATCGACGGCGAATACTACTGGGACGGCGGCCTCGTCTCTAACACACCGCTTCAATTCGTTATGGATGAAGTGCCGCGCACGGACATGCTGATTTTTCAGATCGACCTTTTCAGCGCCAGCGGCCCCCTACCCAAAACACTGTCAGACGTCGCCGAACGGCAAAAGGACATACGCTACTCCAGCCGGACCCGACTGAATACCGACGTGGTTCGCCAGAACCAGTCCTTGCGGCTTGCGGCGCACCGGCTGCTCGCCAAGCTTCCGGACGACCTTAAAAATGACCCTGATGTACAGGTATTGCGGGATATGAACTGCAACGCAGCGATTTCGATCGTCCATCTGATCAACCGGCGGAAGACTTACGCCACCGTGTCCAAGGATGTGGAATTTTCCCGGCATTCGATGAAGGAGCACTGGGAAGGCGGAACGAGGGATGTCAAACGGACGTTCCGACACAAGGCCTGGCGGACGCGGACGAAGCCGACCCAGGGTGTATCCGTTTTCGACCTCACCGGCGACGCCGGAAACCGGAATTAAGGGGCAGAATATGAAGATCAAGGGCGTGAAACGGCGCGCTTTCGCCATGCCGCTGACCAATCCATCCTACCCACCCGGACCTTACCGCTTCATCGACCGGGAGTTCTTCGTGATCACGTACCGGACGGATCCGGAGATACTGCGGACCCTTGTGCCGGAACCGTTGGAGGTCGCCGAGCCCGTCGTAAAGTATGAATTCATCCGAATGCCGAATTCAACCGGTTTCGGGGACTATACGGAATCGGGTCAGGTAATCCCTGTAATATTCGAGGGCCAACAAGGCGGCTATGTTCATGCTATGTATCTCAATGACGACTCTCCGATCGCCGGGGGCCGCGAAATTTGGGGGTTTCCAAAGAAGCTCGCCGAGCCATCGCTAAGGGTCGAAAAAGACACACTGCTTGGAACGCTCGATTACGGTCCGGTCAGGGTCGCCACCGGCACCATGGGCTACAAACACAAGGAACTGGATTCCGAAGAGATCAAGACGAACCTCGAAGCGCCGGGTTTTCTCTTGAAGATAATACCCGACGTCGACTGCAAACCCAGGATTTGTGAACTCGTCCGCTACTACCTGCAAGACCTGACGGTCAAAGGGGCGTGGTCGGGGCCGGCGGCGCTGGAACTATACCACCACGCCCTTGCCCCCGTAGCCGCCCTGCCGGTGCTGGAGGTCCTGTCAGGAGTTCACATTGTGACCGACATGACACTGGGCCTTGGCGAGGTCGTTTATGATTACCTGCAGGATTGAAGGAGTCACACAATGAAACTGCATGACAAAGTCTGCATCGTCACAGGCGCCGCACGTGGGATCGGTGAAGGTATCGCCAAACGCTTCGTCGAAGAAGGCGCGCGGGTGGCAATAGCGGACCTCAAATTCGAAGCCGCCGAGGAAACCGCGGCACGGCTTTCCGCGATGGGGCCGGGAACCGCCATCGGCGTCGCAATGGACGTGACGGACGAACAAGAGGTCATCGACGGCGTCGCCGCGGTCGTCGGCAAATGGGGCTGCATCGACGTTCTGGTATCCAACGCGGGAATTCAAATTGTCCACAAAATTGAACACTTTCCATTTACGGATTGGAAAAAGCTCCTGTCGATTCATCTTGACGGTGCCTTCCTGACATCAAGGGCATGCATTCCGCACATGTATGAAAAAAATTCAGGCTCCATAATTTTCATGGGCTCGGTACATTCAAAAGAAGCCTCGCCGCTGAAGTCGGCTTACGTTACGGCCAAGCATGGCCTGCTCGGCCTGGCGCGCGTTATATCGAAGGAAGGCGCCGCGAACGGGGTCCGCGCAAACGTCATCTGTCCGGGCTTTGTAAAGACGCCCCTGGTGGAAAAGCAAATTCCCGAACAAGCCGAAGCGCTCGGGATTTCCGAGGAAGACGTCGTCAATAAGATCATGCTCGGCGAGACGGTTGACAAGGAATTTACGACCATCGAAGACGTCGCGGAGGTGGCGCTCCTGTTCGCCTCATTCCCCTCCAACGCCCTGACGGGGCAATCCCTCATCGTCAGCCATGGCTGGTTCATGGAGTGAGGCGGCCCGGACGGCGGCGCTCACCGACCGGTAACAAAACTGTATGAAAGGTTTCCAGCATGATTCCCATCGCACAACTTCACCCAATAATCGTTCACTTCCCTATCGTCTTTTTCATCACCCTGGCCGTCTTCGACACCGTGGCAGTCGCTCGCGGCTACGAGATATTCGGGCAAACCGTTACAGGAAATATTTCGACGGCACTCGCCGTCCTGTCCGGCCTGGCGGCCATCATTGCCTATATGTTTGGCGACCTCGCTTTCGATGCCGCCATTTCATCTGGTGTCGCAGATGTCACACTGGAAACCCATGAGGCTTTTGGTACGACGACGGCCATACTCTTCGCGGTTTGGGCGATCGTGCGCGGATACGTTTGGTGGCGCGGCACGCGGATAGAGGGAAACAGGAAATCCGCCGCCATCGCTATCGAAATCGCCGGCGTACTACTGATCGTCACAACCGCCTACTTCGGCGGCCAGTTGGTATACGACCTGGGTGTGAACGTAAGCCGGATGACGGGGTAATTAATTACTAAACCGTATAGTTCCGGGAAGTCGCCGATCATTTTTACCTCCTATACTTAGTCAGCGAATATGGTTGCCCTGGTGACTTTGGAGCAGGGAATTTCAACCGCGGGCTCTCTGAACAGAGTCCAGCACAGCCTATTTAAGGAGAAACAGCTATGGAAATAGTTCATCAACGACCGCCCGGCAAAATGCGGTTTGCCGCCAAGTACGGGGCCCTCGTTCTTACCGCGGGCACGATCATCTGGACGACCACGGCAATGGCGGCCTTGCCGCCGGCGGGCTATGCCGATCTGGTCGATAAAGTCAGCCCGGCGGTCGTCTTTATCTCCTCGACGCACAAAGCGACCCACACGGAAACAATGGCGCGCGGCCCCGGCGGCACGCCCTTCAATTTTCCTCCGGGCTCACCGTTCGAGCGGTTCTTTAAGCGCTTCCAGGAACAAACGCCAAGACAGCATGGCCCGATGATCGCCCTGGGTTCCGGGTTCATTATTGACCAGCAAGGCGATATCGTCACGAACAACCACGTTATCGACGGCGCCAGCAAAGTTCAGGTCAAATTGCAGGACGGTCGAAAATTCGACGCCAAAGTGGTTGGTTCCGATCCGCTGACGGACGTGGCGCTATTGAAGATCAACGCCGACAAACCGCTTCCCTACGTTTCCTTCGGAGATTCGGCCAAGATGCGGCCAGGCAACGTCGTCCTGGCCATCGGCAATCCCTTCGGACTGGGCGGCACGGTTACCGCCGGCATCGTTTCGGCGCGCAATCGTGATATCAATGCAGGCCCATACGACGACTTCATTCAGACGGATGCGCCGATCAATCGCGGCAACTCCGGTGGCCCGCTGTTCAATACCAACGGCGACGTCATCGGCGTCAATACGGCGATCTATTCTCCGAGCGGCGGTTCGGTCGGGATCGGCTTCGCCATACCGGCCAAAATTGTTAACAACGTCGTGGCTCAACTGAAAGACCATGGCAACGTTAAACGTGGCTGGCTTGGAGTGAAAATCCAGGCGGTAAGTCCGGAAATAGCCCAGGTTATCGGCCTTAAGGCGGCGAAAGGCGCGCTGATTTCCGAGGTTACAGCCGATAGCCCCGCCGCCAGGGCCGGCCTTCACCAGGGTGATGTCATCCTTGCCTATAACGGAACGGACCTAAAGGCGATGCGGGATCTGCCGCGCCTTGTCGCCAACACCCGTTCGGGCAAAACCTCACAGATCGAGATCTGGCGGAACGGCAAGAAGAAATCCGAATCGGTCACCATCGGTACGCTCAAGCCGCAGGTGGTCGCCTCGATCGGAAACGGTGACACACGTCCAGGCAGTGCCGCATCCAAGGCACTCGGGGCGGACCTCGCGGCGCTCGACGACGGATCGAAAGCCCGGCTCAACCTGCCGGAAGACACCAAAGGCGTCGTCATCGCGCAAATTAATCCGGAGGGCCGTGCCGCCGCCGCCGGGTTGCAACCTGGCGACGTGATCGAAAAAGTTGGCTCGACGGCCGTCGCCGCACCAGCGGACGTTGACGCCGCGTTCGTCAAGACGAAGAAGCATGCCATCCTGCTGCTGATCAATCGCGGCGGACAGGAACTCTTTGTCGGCGTCAAGCTCGCAGACGCATAAGCAGTTTCGCGGCGCGGCAGCCCCCAGCCGCGCCAAGAACTGCCGCGGGAGGGTTCGGCCCCCAGTCCCTCAGGCCGACCCTCCCGCACCCCCCATATTTTCCCCATTCAAGATCCCGCCTCGACTATACAAAACCGTATAGCCCAAGACCAAGACCGGCAATATCCACCCCCCCATTATCACGCAATAACCATGACCCGCCACGCCCATGCGACAGGCGGATAACCCTGGGAAGACATTGATGTCGGCCTGAGTGAATTAGGAGAATGCGGTGATCCTCGAAATTAACCACCTGAAGGTCAGCATTGGCGACACATCGATACTGCACGACGTCAACCTGTCGCTCGACAAGGGTGAGATCTACGGCCTCCTTGGCCCCAATGGCGCCGGCAAAAGCACGACCATCGCTGCCGCCATCGGCCTCTTGAAGCGCGACCGGGGCGAGGTTCGGATCATGGGAAAAGATCCACAGACCAGACCCGACCTCGTCTATCCGGCGCTTGGTGTCCTGCCGGAACAGAATGGCTTCTATGACTGGATGACCGCGACGGAGTATCTCACATTCTTCGCTGCGTTTTATGGCCTGCATCCGAGTGAGTCGGACCTTCGGGATCGGCTGGCCCTTTTGGGCCTTGAACCGCGGGCGGGCCAGCGAATCGGAACCTTCTCGCGCGGCATGCGCCAAAGGCTTGGCCTTGCACGCGCGTTGATCGCCGACCCGACGCTCCTGGTGCTGGATGAACCGACGAACGGTCTGGACCCCAGGGGACGTCGCGAAATACACGATATCCTGATCGATCTCAGCAAGAATCATGGCGTCGGGATCCTCCTGTGCACCCATCTGCTGGACGATGTCGACAGGTTGTGCAAGCGGATCGGCGTCATTGTCGAAGGACGCACCGTGGCCGAGGGAACGATCGTGGATCTTGTTCGCAGTCATGATCATCTCTCCCGATTTCGGCTTCGCCTTAACGGGAATATCTCAAAATCCAATGTGCCATCGATGGTCACGGTAATCGAACACAGCGGCGATTGGTGCACGGTCGATCTCTCCCCTGAAATTGACCCTCAGACCGCTTGGCGGGAACTTTTGTTCACTGGCTGGCCAATCACCGAAATCCGACATGAGAGCGGTGGGATCGAGGACCTTTACCTCAGCCTCACCGAAGAGAGGGTGGCATGAACACAACCAGCCTGATCGCACGCAAGGAAGGTGGCGACCTCCTGCTTAGCCTGCGAGGCCTTTCGTGGTTGCTTACGATGGCAATCGTTTTGTCCGTTTTTGGAGCGCTGCTCATCGGTAATACTGAACTCAGCCTGCTTGACAATGCACAGGTCGTCTATGACATGGGAGGAATCGTCACGGCACTCGGTGCCTTGCTGGCGGTCGTCGTCGGAACCGACGCCGTCGCCGGCGAGCGCGAGCGCGGCACACTCGTCTCACTCCTGCTTACACCGGCCTCGCGCAACTCGATCCTGATGGGGAAACTCGGCGGTCAGGCAATCGCCTGGGGTGTCATGTACCTGATCGCCCTGCCCTACTTCTGGGCGGTCGGAAGCACCGGCCAGAATCTTGTCGATGGCGCGGTTTCCGTCGCATTGCTTGGCACGCCCGTCGTTCTCGGCTTCGGCTTCCTGGCCATGGGTTTGGGTTCACGCCTCGATTCCACACGGTCGAGCCTGCTGACCGGACTTATTATCCTGCTTCTGTCGGCAAGCCCATTGCTGTTGGGGCCGAGCCTCCGGCAGTCCGCTATCGGTCGGGCCTTCGACGCGGTTAATCCGTTCTCGGGCGCCCTCAATGCCTACGACGCCGTGCTCGTCGATTCGCAAACGATTTTCAGTCAGTTCCCCCATTTCGCGGTCACGCTGGTCTGGCTGGCCCTCGCCCTTTGGTTCGCCGTTCGCGGCTTCAGCCGAGTTTCCCGTTAGGAGGATTTCGCATGACACTTCGCACCCTGTTCCTCGTCGGCGCACTTTTAGTGATGAGCGGCAGCGCATGGGCGTCTCCGCTCAGTGTCGATCTCGCAGCGGCCCCAAGCAACCCCGCCTCTCCGCAAATGGGCGACCACCTGGGCTTTCACACGGCAATCCGCAATGGCGGCACCGCCCCGATTGACGGCCTAATCGCCTGGATCAGCCTGGTGCAGATCGACAAGGGCAAGGAGCAACCGGTGGATCTCGAAGACTGGAGCGCCCACAAGGCGGTAACGGCCGCGAGCCTTGCACCCGGCGCGTCATTGCAAACCGACTGGCCGATGCGGCTGATCCGGGCCGGGACCTATCGCGTGATCGTAAGCGCCGTCAGCCGGCACAGCGCCAACCTGACGGCGAGTCCGTTCGCCGATTTCACGGTGCGGCAAAAGCCGGTTGTCGAATCGCGGCGGGTGCTGCCGATTATATTCGGCATTCCCCTGCTCCTGATCGGCATGATGTTATGGCGACGCAAACACTAAATGGCCGAACAAAATTCAATGAATTCAACCGCATATCCGACACTTAAACTTATTTCAACAGAGGGAATTAATCGAATGACACAGACACAGATACAAAACGAAAGTGCCATGAAAATGCTAAACAAGGTTCCGGAAGTCACACTATTTTTCTGGATCATCAAAATCATGGCAACCACCGTTGGTGAAACGGCGGCGGATTTCCTGTCCGTGACCTTAAACCTTGGGCTCAGCGTGACATCCTACATAATGACCGCTCTTCTGGTCGTCGTGCTATTGTTCCAGTTCAACTACAAGAAATATGTTCCATGGGCCTACTGGGTCTCGGTCGTTCTGATCAGCATCGTCGGAACCCTGATTACGGACAAGCTGGTCGATGATCTCGGAGTCAGCCTGGAAACGACGACGATACTATTTAGTCTGGCCCTGGCGGCGACATTTATAGTGTGGTACGCGAATGAAAAGACGCTCTCTATTCACTCGATTTTCACAACCAGGAGGGAAGCGTATTATTGGGCGGCCATTCTGTTCACATTTGCCCTGGGCACTGCCGCAGGCGACCTGGCGGCGGAAGGCCTGAACCTGGGTTATGCGCAAGCGGCGCTTATATTCGGCGCCCTGATCGCTCTGGTGACCTATGGTCACTATTTCCTGAGGCTAAACTCTATCCTGGCGTTCTGGATCGCCTACATTCTGACGCGGCCGCTGGGAGCGTCCTTCGGGGACCTGCTATCGCAGCCAGTTAGCAATGGTGGCCTTGGTTTGGGAACCGTTATGACCAGCATGATCTTTTTTGCGACAATCACAAGCCTGGTCACTTTTATGACCATTCTTCAGAGACGACGTCCTTTTGTTACCGCAAGACTGGAAGAAGATGCTGGACGCTCATCCTCCCGCGGTAAATAATCCTGGGGCCTTCGAATACGCCTCAATCGGCTTGATCAAATCACCCGCAAAGGGCAATGTTTTGAAATGGCACTCTGTCCGTGACCGGAGGAAACTCCGGTCACGGGTCACAGATTATGTAGGGACAGACATGATTGACCATGGTCCCGCACAGTAAAGTTAGAGACACAATCAAGGCGGTTTTCGTGAAAATATTGCTAATCGAAGACGATGCCGAAACGGCGGAATATATCGTGAGCGGCCTTTCCGAGGAGGGGCTGACTGTCGATCATGCCAAAGACGGGCGCGACGGGCTGTTTCTCGCCGCCGGTGAAGCTTATGACCTGATGATTGTCGACAGGATGCTTCCCGGCCTGGACGGCCTGGGCATCGTCAAGACAATCAGGGGGGCCGGGGTCAAGACACCGATCATGTTCCTGACGACCATGGCGGGCGTGAATGACAGGGTAGAGGGGCTCGAAGCCGGCGGTGACGATTATCTGGTCAAGCCCTTTGCGTTCTCGGAATTCCTCGCCCGACTTCATGCCCTGGCCCGCCGCCCACCACTGACGGCGGAAGAGACAGTGCTGAAAGTCGCCGATCTCGAGATGGACCTGATACGGCGGAAGGTAGCAAGAAGCGGCCAGAAGATTGATCTTCAACCAAGGGAATTTCGACTGTTGGAATACCTCATGCGCAGCCCCGGTCGCGTGATCACCCGAACAATGCTGCTTGAACAGGTTTGGGATTTCCATTTCGATCCCAAGACAAACGTCGTCGAAACCCATATCAGCCGGCTGCGCGCCAAGATCGACAAACCTTTTGGAGTGGAACTCATCCACACCGTCCGTGGCGTTGGATACAGCCTGCATGCCCCTAACTGATTATTCCCAAAGCACTCCGTTCCGGATCGCCGCAGGTTATACGATTCTCTTCGTGGCTTCCGCCGCCATCCTGTTCAGCGTCCTCTACTGGTCGGTAACGCAGGAAATGACCCGGACACTCGAGGCCGGGATAGAAGAAGATATGCGTCCCCTCGTCACCACCTATTCCGAGGGTCGATTGCAGCGGCTGGTCGAAGCTGTGCGCGAACGTGCCCAGGCGGCGCGACCCGGCGAGACATTAATCCTTTTGCAGTCCATGGACGGGCGCGTTTTGGCAGGAAATATCGTCCAGTTTCCACCGTTCACCGGGTGGCGACAGCTCGCCATCGCGAGTCCGCGGCTAGCCACTACGAACCCACAGAAAGAGGGCGATGACCCCGACGACAGCGAAACGGTACTCGCCCTCGGTGTTCAGCTAGACAACGCCTTCCTGCTGGTTGGACGCGATTTGAGACACGTTCAGGAAACGCAGGAGTTGCTCTTTCGCTCGCTTGCCTGGACGCTCGGGTTAACCATCGGCCTGGCGCTGATCGGCGGGCTCGTTCTAAGCCGTGGCGTCCTCAGGCGGATCGAAGCAATCAATCGCGCGTTCCGTGAAATCATCAAGGGAAACCTGTCCCGACGCGTTCCGACCAGAGGAACGAGGGATGAGTTGGACCGTCTTGCCATAAACTTCAACGATATGCTGGATCGCATCGAGCAATTGATGGCCAACCTTCAGCAGGTCACCAATGACATCGCCCATGATCTCAGAACACCGCTTGGTCGGTTGCGCCAGGGGCTTGAGGCTGCCCGCCGCAAAGGTTCGAGTATCGAGGAATACGAAACGGCGGTCGATCACGCAATCGAACAGACCGATACACTTCTCGACACCTTTGCCGCTATTCTGCGGATCGCCCAGATCGAAGCGAAGGCGCGGCGCGAACGATTCTCCCTCGTCGATATGTCAGACGTCTGCAACAGAATAATTGAAGCCTACGAATCGGTAATGGACGATGCCGGCCAGACCCTTTCCGGAAATATTGCCCCTGCCATCCATGTTCATGGCGACAAGGATCTGTTGACACAAATGTTGGCCAATCTGGTCGAAAACGCGACACGACATTGTCCGCCGGGCGCCAAGGTTACCATTACACTGTCAAAGGACACAGCGCCAACGCTGACCGTCGCGGATACAGGCCCAGGAATTTCCGAAGAAGCGAGAGAGGCGGTGCTGCGGCGTTTTTATCGCCTCGAGGAAAGCCGCACCACTCCGGGAAGCGGCCTTGGGCTGGCCTTGGTGAAAGCCATCTCAGATCTTCACGACGCGACTTTGACGCTATCGGACAATCAACCAGGACTGGTCATCAAGCTCCAGTTTCCGGTCGATTCCAACCATTGACCGCCTTGCTTCAACGACTTCTCGATCTCGCCGCGGCCCACCCTTCCACAGTGGGCCTCATTGTGCTGCTCGCGACAGCCAGCGAGGCCATTGTGATCATCGGCGCGATCTTCCCCGGTACGTCGATTGTGCTCGCCTTGGCCGGTATCGCGGGGGCTACCCACGGCAACATCTGGCTGCTCACCCTTTGGGCGATCGCGGGGGCCATTATCGGCGACGGTCTTTCGTTCTGGATTGGCCACCGCTATGGCAGTCAACTGCGGCAGATGTGGCCCTTTAGGCAGCGCCCCCGATACCTGGACCAAGGCGCGGCATTCTTTGAGCGATATGGCGGCAAAAGCGTCTTCTTCGCGCGCTTTCTACCCGGTGTGCGCGCCTTTGTTCCCGTTACCGCCGGCATGCTTGGAATGACGATAGCGCGGTTTTACGTGGCCAATGTGACGTCTGCCGTTGCATGGGCGATCTCCCACGTTCTGCTCGCCGCCAGCGTCGGCGTTGCGCTCGTCACCCTGGGCAATATGAGTGGTCGGCTCGCCACGTTGGCCGGCGGTGCATTGCTTATCATTCTGATTGTCTTCTGGCTGGCCCGATTGACAATTCGACGGCTCGCTCCGGCGGCGGCTATCGCTTATGAGGGGGCGGTCGCGCGGCTCGCTCGGCGACCGGATATGTTATCCCGCCGCTTGGCCCGAATTCTCGATCCCACCCATCCCCGTATCGCCGCCATCGCGCTTTGGTCCGGTGTCCTGGTTATCGCGAGTATCGGCTTCCTCAATGTGCTCGAAGACATTGTCAGCGGCGACCTGCTGGTCCGGACCGACACGGCGATCAATCATTTGGCGCAATCCCTGCGAACACCGTCCGGCGACATTACGATGACCGTCATCACGTCTCTTGGCGATACGGTTGTGATCTGGTGGCTTGCCGTCTTCGTCGTTGCGTGGCTTTGTTTGCGGCGGGCCTTTGCCGTCGCGGGCGCGGTCGCTTTGACGATGGGTATTTCAACAGCCTTCGTGTTTGCCATGAAAACAGTCCTTCATAAATCGCGGCCCATCGAAATCTATTCCGGCGCCAGCGCCTTCAGCTTCCCAAGCGGGCACACGACATTGACGACAGTGCTCTGCGGCGTCATTGCGGTGCTGGTCTCGAAATCCTTGCCGCGGTCCGCACAGATCGGTGTGTTCACCGTCACCGGTATCGTCGCCGGTGCGATCGGCCTGTCACGGATTTATCTTTCGGCTCATTGGACGTCCGACGTCCTTGGCGGTTTCCTCTTCGGGATCGGTATGACCAGCATCTTCGCCCTTATCTTCGAGCATCTATCCGCCGAAAGGATCGGGCGGGCGGGATTGACCGCCGTTGCCGTGACCGCCTTTGCCATTCTGGGAACATCGCACGCATCAAGCAGCCTGCAGGGAAACCTCACGCACTACGCCAAACAGCCGGCGGGCGTCTCCCTTGCTTTCGAAGCCTGGCGCACGAAGGCCTGGCGAACTCTTCCGACCCATCGAACCGACCTTATCGGCGAACCGGAAGAGCCCTTGATCGTACAGTGGGCCGGAGACAAAACCCGACTGGCGGCCCGTCTGGCCAAGGCCGGTTGGCTGGACGCGCGGCCATGGGCCGCGAAGGACGCGTTGCAAATTATCAATCCGGCCGCCACACTAAAAGCCCTACCCCCCTTGCCGCTGCTGAACGACGGACTACCCCCTGTTCTAACGATGATTCAGGCGATACCGTCGGCGAAGGAACGACGGCTGGTTTTTCGCGCATGGCCATCGCAATCGCGCGTGATCAAGGACGGCAGCCGCGCACCGATACTCGTCGGATCGATCACATCGGAGAAATTCATGCATCCCTTCGGATTTATATCGACGCTTCGTGATAGCGCCGCGCCAAATTCCGCATCGGCAAAATTCGAATCCGAACTGCGCGCCGACCCACTGATCAGCGCCATTGTACCGGAATCCGGCACCCAACGGGCCTCTCCAATCTTGGCATTCCCCGTCGGGTCTCTGCTATGATCCGCCCCTCAGTCAATCAAGGAAGAAAACACGTGGGAGAACCGTCATCGCCGACAAAACCGCTTTCGCCGCCGTCCGATCGCTTCGTGCGGCTAAAGGCGCTGGCACCGATCATCGCCGTCAGCGCGCTGTTCCTGTCGGGGTTGTATGCGTTGCATCGGCTTCTGTTCGACGTCCATCTACGCGATGTCCTGCATCAAATGGCGGCGATTCCGGGACAAACGCTGCTGCTTGCCACATTGGCCACGATAACCGGATATGCCTCGCTTGCGGGTTATGATTGGTCGGCCCTGAAATATGTCGGCAAGAAACTACCTCTTCCCATCATCGCCTTCACGTCGTTTGTCGGCTTCGCACTATCAAATTCACTGGGCATAGGAGCACTGTCCGGTGCGGCCGTTCGCTATCGCCTGTATACCAGGCTCGGCCTGGACGGCGGCGAAGTCGCCATTGTTTCAGCCTTCTGCGCCGTCGGCTTCGGCTTCGGAATCACCGTCGTCGGTTCCTCGGCCTTAATTCTTCATCCCGGCGTCCTGGCGGACTTTTTCTCCTGGCCACTCGTCACCATACGCGCAATCGGCACAGCAATTCTGATCGGCACGCTCGGACTGCTGATGTACCGCAGCCTGACCCACGGCACCATTCGCTACCGGCGTTGGTCCTTCCGCCTGCCCACGGCCGGCATTTTGGCCGGACAACTCGCCTTTTCGGTTCTGGATATCGGTTTCGCGGGAACGACGTTGTTCCTGCTTTTACCGAACAGCGACCTGCATTTTATGTCCTTCATGGCGCTGTTTTCCCTGGCCGCCGTCGCCGGGGTCATCAGCCATGTTCCCGGTGGGATTGGTGTTTTTGAAGGTGTCCTGCTAACCGCGCTGCAATACCATATGCCGTCGGATAGCATCGCTGCCGGGCTGTTCGCATATCGCGCCATTTACTATCTGGGTCCCTTTGTCCTGGCCATGGTGCTGCTTGCGGCGAGTGAATTTTTCATGGCCACTGCAAGCCGAATACGCGGGTTGCGATCTCTGGCGAGTGCGGCTGCGCCGGTGATTGGCGTCGTACGGCAATCCTCGCCCATCGCCGCGGCGGGGATCTCCTTTATCTCGGGGCTTGTTCTTCTGGTCGGCAGTTCCGTTCCCGCCTCGCGAACAACGCTTCTGGCGCTAGAGGAACTCTTTCCCTTGATGTTCGTCGAGTTATCTCATCTGGTCGGCAGCATCTTCGGAGTGCTGCTGATCGTTCTCGCGCCGGCCCTTCTCCGCCGCGTCTCGGCAGCGCTTTGGATCATCGTCGGTTTGATCGTCTCGGGCGCCCTGCTCTCTATCATACAGAATCTGGATGCCGATCGCTCCGTGGTTATGGCTGTGGCGGCGGTGGTCCTTCTGGCGTGTAGAAAGGCGTTTCATCGGCGCTCGCGGCTGCTCGGCCAGCCCTTGACACCCGCATGGTTCCTGATCTCGGCAACGGCCCTCATCGCATTAATCTGGCTGCTCTTTTTCTCTTATAAGGCTATTCCATACAGCAACGAACTGTGGTGGGAGTTCGCCTTCGATCATCAGGCGCCGCGCGAACTTCGCGCCGCGGTCGCCGCGGTTTCGACCTTTGTTATTCTATATTTTGCGTTTGCGCTTCGCCCGCCGAAACTACGTCAACGACGACCGGACGCCGCGGCGCTCGACAAAGCCGATGCGATCATACGCGAAAGCGATAACTCGGACGCCAACCTCGCGCTGGTTGGCGACAAGATGCTGTCGTTTTCCGCTACCGAGAAAAGCTTCGTCATGTACGGCACGCATGGAAGAAGCTGGATTGCCCTCGGCGACCCCGTCGGTTCCACCGACGAGGGTCCGGACCTCATTTGGTCGTTCAAGGACCTCGTGGACACGAACAATGGAAGGCCTGCGTTCTATCAAATCGGGGACGAATACCTGACCTGGTATATCGACGCCGGCATGAGCCTGTACAAGCTGGGCGAAGAAGCACGTGTTCCCCTCGCCGACTTCGATCTGGAGGGGCCAAAACGGCGCGACCTGAGACAAAGCCACAACAGGGCGCGGCGTGAAGGACTTACGTTCGAACTGGTTTCCTTACCAATTGATGAGCAACTCCTGAGGGAGGTGACCGTGATCTCCAAAGCGTGGCTGGCTATGAAAAATGCTCAGGAAAAGGGCTTTTCGCTTGGCCGGTTCAATGTCGATTACCTACGACGCTTTCCGCTCGCCCTTGTGCGCGAGCACGGAAAAATCACCGCCTTCGCAAACGTCTTCACGACCGACACCCGGGCCGAGGCGACGGTCGATCTGATGCGTCATCTGCCGGATAGCTCGCGCGCCACCATGGATTTCCTGTTTATCGAATTAATGCTGGCGCTCAAGGCTCAGGGCTATGGGGAATTCAACCTGGGTATGGCACCGTTGGCAGGCTTGGCGGATCATCGGCAAGCGCGGATATGGGATCGGTTTGGAAGGTACCTCTACACGCACGCAACTCATTTCTACAACTTCGATGGCCTTCGAAAATTTAAGATGAAATTCGATCCGGTCTGGAAGCCAAAGTACCTGGCGGCGCCGGGTGGACTGGATCCGCTGATTATGACCGTCGACATCGCAGCCCTAATCAGCGGCGGCTTGCGGGGCATCGTAAGGCAGTAGCCATCTCCAATATCACTGCCACTGTCCCAAAAAAAAATATGTAAATAATGATGGATTTTTCCCGCATGACGGCGCATCATGCACGATACAACTAGCCTCAAAGTTGCACCCCTAAAATCTGCACGCGTAGGCGAGACTTCCTGAGACAGGAAGTCGATTTTAACGCGCTCTCAATTAAGGACATTGTCATGAAAATCTTTGAAAGAACTGGTCCGTTCGGTCGAATGACCCGCGGGCTTGGAGTAACGATCTGTTGCTCGGTAGGTATCGCCGCTGTTGTCTCCATGATGCCGACGACAGCACATGCGGTGCCGAGTTTCGCTCGTCAGACAGGGTTGCAGTGCACATCCTGTCACACCGCTTATCCACAGCTGAATGCGTTCGGTCGTACTTTCAAGCTCAATAGCTATTCTCTGAAAGGCGGCGACAGCAAGCTGCCGCCACTCGCCGTAATGCTGCAACCGTCGTTCACTCACACCAGCAAAGCCCAGGTAGCCGACGCCGCACCGCATTTCGGCAAGAACAATAATGCGGCGCTGTCGCAGGCCAGCATTTTTTACGGCGGCATAATCTACGACAAACTGGGCGCCTTCTCTCAGCTTACCTACAACGGCGTTGATGACCGGCTGGCCCTCGACAATACGGACATCCGTTGGTCCGGAACCGGCCAGCTCGGCGGGTCGGATACGACTTATGGCATCATGCTCAACAACAATCCGACGGTCGGGGACATCTGGAACTCGACCCCGGCATGGGGATTCCCCTTCGCCAGTTCGGGCCTGGCGCCCGGTCGCGCGGCCGATACGCTGATTGCAGGCCTTGGCTCGCAAGTCGCCGGACTGGGGGGCTATATGCTGTGGAACGACCTGATCTATGCCCAGGTCTCAGGATACCGGACATTGCCGGCCCGGACCCAGACGATACTTGGCAATTCTCCCACGGGTCAGGATCAGATCAAGGGGACCGCACCGTACTGGCGCTTGGGCGTACAGAAATACTTCGGCGACCATTATCTGTCGGTCGGCACCTTTGGCCTGGCCGCCAACACGTATCCGGGGCGAGACAGCAGCCAAGGCTCTGACAGGCGCCGCGATATCGGTTTGGATGCCACGTACCAGTACTCCGTCGATAGAAACGACGTCACGGTAATGCTCCGACTGATCAACGAACGGGCTCGCTGGAATGCCGGCCTGGCACTCGGCAACGCCGCCAATGCGAGCGACACGCTTCGCAGCTTCGATACGTCTGTGTCCTATCTCTATGACAAGACATATGGCATCGATCTGGCCTATTCCGGGATCCGCGGCACGACCGATGCGACGCTCTATGGAGACAGTCAGAACGGAAGTCCCAACTCGGATCAATTCACGGCCCAGCTCAACTACCTGCCTTTCAACAAGGATGGCGGGCCATCGGCGTGGAAGTGGCTTAATCCGAAGTTAATCCTGCAATACACCGCATTCACCAAATTCAATGGTTTGCGGAACAATATTGACGGTGCCGGACGTGGCGCATCGGACAATAATACGCTGTATGCCGCAATGTGGCTTCCGTTCTAAACGGAAATATATGTCCGAAGAAGGCTGATATGCTCAGATGGCGGTGTCGCCTTTGAACGGCCTTCTTCGGTTTCGCCTGTAAACCCTATTCGTTGCGCCGCCACATGACCGGCCCGGTCATGATGCACTATCTCCGAGCAAGGCCCGGCGGAAGCGATTCTTCAGGTGCACGCCGTCTTTGGGCGGCAGCACGTAGTCAAGATTTTCGGCGCGAACCTTGATGACATGATAAACAGGGCCCGATGCCGACAGAATAATCGGCAACGCGGCCTCCAGTTCATCCTCCGTGCGGACAATTCCCGTTACCGGAACGCCGCAGGCCGTCGCCACACCGGCTAAATCCGTTGCCGCCGAGGTATGGGTCATTTGCATGCCGGTTTCCCCGTAGCGCTCATTGTCAAACGTACAAATGGAGAGGTTTTGCGGTCCCTGCATGGCAACGCTCGCCAGGCTTCCCAGCCCCATCAACGTCTCGCCATCGCCGGTTATGACCAACACGCGCCGCCCCGGCTGGGCCAGGGCCAGTCCAAGGCCCATGGAAATGGCGCCGCCCATGGCGCCCCACAACGGGAAATTCAGGTCGCGGTCGCCCGCCGATGTGATGTCCCAGGCGGTAGAACCCAGCCCGGCAATGACCAGAACATCGTTATTCGTCCGGGTTAACCTTCTGACAATCTCGCGGCGACGCAGGGGGAACGTATCGGAGCTTCTATCTTGCGACATTTCCGGCCTCACTTATCGAATATTTTGATCGAATGTCTTGACGGGCATCAGGCGTTGGTGAAGCAGCAGCGCCGACATTCCGCCGCCCGTAAACGCCTGATCCAACGTCGCCGCCGCCATCGGTCCGACATCGCCCGGCGTCGTCGCCATCATCGTCTGCAGGCCCGCCGTCTTCAACGCACGATCCGTGGTCTGCCCCATGGGAAACTGCCACGGGTTAAATTCATGCCACTGGCCCCGCATGGTCACGAACAAGGGCAGGGGAAAACGGCAGGTCGCCGCCAGCGAAAGCATGTTGATGCAGTTACCGACACCCGATGACTGCATCAAAAGCGCCCCCCGCTGCCCGCCCAGCCAGGCCCCGGCGAGGACGGCAACGCCCTCCTCTTCCGTCGTCAGCGTAACGGCGCGCATGTCCGCTTCGGTAATACAGGCATTGATTAACGATGCATGACCGGCATCGGGCACATAGGCGACCTGCCTGACATCTGCCGCCTTCAGGGCATCGAATATCTGCTTCCACCACGCCATTTAACGTCTCCCGAATCCCAGGTGCAGGCCGGCATCGACCAGAATTGCCTCGCCGGTCACATGGGCGGCGCCTTCAAGAAGCCACAACACCGCTTCGGCGACATCTTCGGGCGTGCTGGCTTTTTGCAGGGGCGTGGTTTTTTCTATTCGCGCAACGGTTTCCTCATAGCGTTTTTCGCCCAGGCCATCGCGCAGCCAGCGGCTCTGGATCAGGCCGGGACACACCGCGTTGACCCGTATTTCCGGTCCCAGCGCCCGCGCCAGTGACATCGTCATGGTGTTCAAGGCTCCCTTTGACGCCGCATAGGCGACGGAACTTCCGATCCCGGCGACACCGGCAATCGACGAGACATTCACCACCGCCCCGGTCCCCTGCGCCTTCATGGGCGGCGCGCAGGCCCGGATCATCTGATAGGCGCCAACCACATTGACGCGATACACATCCAGAAAGTCTTCGGCGTCAAGGGCCTCCAGGTCGTCGGCGGCGGCGAAACGGGTGACACCCGCGTTATTGACCAAGGCATCTATGCGGCCCCATTTTTCCATCGCTGCGTCAGCCATGGCCCGGCAATCAACATCATTTGCAACGTCGGCGCGACACAGCAAGGCTTCGGCGCCCAGGGCCTCGCAGGCGGCAAAGGTCTCCCTGGCTTCCATTTCGCTTTTTGTATAATTGATAACGACATTGCAGCCTTTTGCCGCGAGCCCCTTCGCTACCGCCGCCCCTAATCCGGTTGCCGATCCGGTTACGATTGCCGCCGATCCCGCCAATTTCACGTTCTCTATCCCCCCGTTTGGCCATCCGAAGACAATGGCGATCATGATTATAGAAATATTTCCCCACCGAGAACAATCTTGACCTGACGCGCCCGGCCAAGCATCGTCAAGCCGGTAAGGAAAGAACGGATACGGGGGGAATGAAGATCAATCGAAAACCACCCTTTCTCAAACTGGAACGCCCGCGACCCGCGGCCACCGTCATCCATCGGGAAGACGGCAGCATACTGGTTACGAATGACATCCCGATCGGCAAATTTCGGTCTCATATTCTTGAGTACCTGGACGATTGCGTCGTCGATCGGCCGGACCAGACCTTTCTGGCGCAACGCACGGGCAAAGGCGGGCCGTGGCGGTATTTGACCTACGGGCAGGCCGGCGACAAGGTGCGCCGGATCGCTCAGGCGCTGCTGGATCGCGGACTGGGGGCGGATCGGCCGGTGATGATTTTGTCGGCCAACAGCATCGAACACGCACTCTTGATGTTGGCAGCCTTACAGGTCGGCGCGCCGGTCGTACCGGTTTCACCGTCCTATTCGCTGCTAAGCCAGACATTCGAAAAACTGCGCCATATTCACGCCCAAATACGACCGGGCCTTGTTTTCACGCAAAGCGCCAAACTGTATGAACGCGCCTTGAATGCCATCGCGACGGAAGGGCAGATCGTCGCCTGCGTCGATGATGCGCCGGATGAGGAGACGTGCAGGTTCGCAGACTTAGTTGGAACCGAGCCGACCCCGGCGGTGGACGCCGCACGGGCGGCCCAGAACGACGACACCGTTGCCAAGATTCTGTACACCTCCGGATCGACCGGAATTCCGAAAGGGGTGATCAACACCCAGCGCATGCAATGTTCCGTTCAGGCCATGCATGGCGCGGCCAGCGAAGCCATCGACCCCGACCAGCCGCCGATTATTCTGGACTGGTTGCCGTGGCATCATACCTACGGCGGGAACGTTAACTTCAACGCCATCCTGCGGCGCGGCGGCACCTTGTATATCGATGAAGGAAAGCCAACGGCAGAGCTATTCGGCATTACGGTCGCCAATCTTCGCGACGTGTCGCCAACTGCGTTCAGCACGGTTCCGGCAGCCTTCGGGGCCTTGGCGACGGTGCTGGAAAACGACGAAGTCTTGTGCGGAAAATTCTTCGCAAAACTCCGTGGCTTGTCCTATGGCGGCGCGGCGCTGCCCCAGGAACTATGCGAACGAATGCAAAAAGTGGCGGTCCGGACAATCGGCAAACGGATACATTTCAGCAGCGGGCACGGGGCGACGGAAACCGGCGGGCTGGGGACGCTCGTGCACTGGGAAACCGAACGGGTTGGCCTGATTGGCCTGCCGATTCCGGGCACAACCATCAAGCTGATACCCCATGGCGACCGATACGAAATCCGCTTTAAGGGACCGCAGGTCACGCCCGGCTATTTGCAACAGCCGGAAGCAACCCAACAGTCTTTCGATGAAGAAGGCTTCCTGAAAATCGGTGATGCCGTGGTTTGGGTCGACCCGGACGACCATCAACAGGGACTCGCCTTCGCCGGGCGGATCAGCGAAGACTTCAAGCTTTCCAGCGGCACCTGGGTCAACACCGGCGCGCTAAGAGTAAAACTGATCGGCGCATTGTCGCCGCTGGCGCAGGATATATTGATAACCGGCGACGACGACCTGGGGATTCTTATCTGGCCAAATGTCGCGGCCCTGACTGCATTGTGCCCCGACCTGCCGCCCGACGCGGCCGTTGCCGATATGATCCATCACCCCGCCGTCGGCGATGCGATCAAGGATATGCTGCGTGCCTTCAATGCCGACAATCCCGGTTCCAGCAGCCGTATTCGGCGCGCCATTTTAATGGCCGATCCGCCATCGCTTGACGTCGGTGAAATCACCGACAAAGGCTACGTCAATCAACGCCTGTCGCTGGACAATCGTGCGGCTCTTGTGGCGGACCTGTTTGATACGGAACCAGGGGCGTCGGTGCTGATTCCCTGACGCCGATACCCCGCCAGCAAATATAGCGCCGCCCGGTTATAAGCGTGACCTTCCGGCTTATATGCCGTTATATCATTGCCATGACCGAGCCATTCAAACAGCACAGCCGGCCACAAGGCAGGGTGTCCGGGTTCCTTACGGCAACCAGCCTGATCTGTATGTGTGCGTTTGTCCTTATTGATATCTTCAGCGGATGGCCTTGGGCCGAGCGGGGCGCCGTTGTGGCGCTGCTGACCTTCGCAATCTTTGGCCAGCGATACTTTCACCTGCGGGAACGGACGTTGCTGAGCCTGGCGGTGCTGGTAACGGCGGCCGCCTTTGCCCTCAAACCGGATGCTGCGATCTTGAGCGAAAATGCCGTGGGAAAAGCCGCCTTCTTAGCCTCGTTTATGATTCTGCTTGCCCTGTTGCGCGAAGGGGCCGTGACGTCGACATCGGTGCTGAACGTGGGACGTTACCTGACCCGGCAACCGCCCGGGCGGCGTTATCTTTCGACCCACCTTGGCGGACATGGTCTTGGGGTCATCTTCAATTTTGGAGCGCTCAGTCTTCTGGGGCCGCTGCTGCAGCGTGGCATAAAGGCGACTTCCGCAAACAACGCCACGGTCGCGGCCATTCGCGAGCAACGGCAGTTCAGCGCCCTTAATCGAGGCTTTTCATCATTCATAGCCTGGGCGCCGACGGCCATCACCCAGGCAACGGTCCCCACTGTCATCAGCCATATCGACACCCTGCGGATGGCGACGATGGGGGGCGCCATAGCGGTCGTCCTGTTCGCCGTTGGTTGGGCCGAGGACCGGTTTCACTGGCGCCACACGCAGGCCCGGCTGTCGGCGCAAGGGACACTGCCGGAAAGACAACGGAACGTCTTCCCGCTTGGCGACTTTCTTCGGTTCGCCGGCGTTTGCGCCAGTCTTGCCGGGCTGGCCATTGTCACCATCGCCCTGTCCGGTGTGCGGTCGGTTCCGGCGATGATGCTGGCGGCCCCGCTGGTCACCGTCGGCTGGATATCGATACAAAATGGAGTCTACCAAATACCCGCCACCGGCCGGCGACTGCGGTCAATTGCGGGATCGTCCATTCCGAATAGCTCGCCCGAAGCCCTGACGCTCGCCTGCGCGGGCTATCTGGGTCTGGTTGGCGCCCGGCTTATTCCCATCGACAGCGTGTCCGCGGCTCTCAATCTCGCCACCGTTCCGCCGCTTATACTCTATGCGTTGGTCGCAGCGACGGTGCCGCTTATCTCCAACCTAGGACTGCCGCCCATTTTTACGGTGACGTTTCTCGGCGGCATCCTGAACGCCACACCGGGGTTGAGCGCTGAGCCCACCCTGCTGGGGCTTTCCCTGGTGCTCGGCTGGACACTCAATTTGACGGGGTCGCCGTTCAGCGCAAGCTCACTGGTGCTGACCCGAACAACCGGCATCCCCGGAACGGTTCTTTCCTGGCGTTGGAACGGTGCCTATACCCTTGCCGCGTACGCCACGGCGGTTCTTGCGCTGGCCATATTCAGCGAACTGTAGAGCGCCGGGAACCGTCGCGGGTCGAAATCCAAATCAGAGCGACGCCCGTTACGTGGCCTGAGGCAATCCCAGAATGTCTCTCGCCACCTGCCATGTTGCGACGGGGCGGCTATATTTTTCGCACAGCTCAACGGCACGGGTGACCAGGGCGGCATTCGACGGCGCCAGATGATCCCGATCCAGCCGAACGTTGTCTTCCAGGCCCGTTCTCGTATGGCCGCCGGCGGCGATAGACCATTCATTCAGCAGGATCTGATCTTTGCCAATTCCGGCGCCGCACCAGGTCGCATCGGGGGCCAGCCTGGCAAGGGTCTGGACATAAAAATCAAAGACCTCGCGGTCGACGGGCATGGCGTTCTTCACGCCCATAACAAATTGAACGTGCAGCGGCCCCTTGATCTGGCCGTTTTTCTGCATCTGCACGGCCTGGAATATGTGAGATAGATCGAAGGCCTCGATTTCCGGTTTGACGTCATATTTCAGCATTTCAGCCGCCAGCCAATCGACGAGCTGGGGGCTATTTTCGTAAACACGGGTCGGAAAATTATTCGACCCAACGGCCAACGAGGCCATATCGGGTACGATGGGCAGCATCTCGCCCCGCTCGTGCCCGTTGCCGGACCGCCCCCCGGTCGAAAGCTGAATGATCATACCGGGGCAATGTTTGCGTAGGCCTTCCGTCAGCCGGGCGTATTTTTCCGGATCGACCGTCGGGCTTTGATCGTCATTTCGGACATGGCAATGGGCGATGGCCGCACCGGCCTCAAAGGCCTCTTGCGTCGACTCTATCTGTTCGTTGATCGTGACCGGAACGGCCGGATTGCTTTCTTTTGTCGGGACAGAACCCGTAATGGCAACACAAATAATGCAGGGATTGGTCATGCTCTCTCTCGGGCGTTGATTGTTGTCTTTGCGATCGGCAAATGATCGGTTCGACATTAAGCAGAACTGCGCCCGGTTCGTCAAACATCCGTGCGTCGGATTCCGTTATCCAGATGACCCTCTGTCGCCGGACGCATCTCGTTGGCTCCCAAACGACGGTCTGTTTCCGGACGCTGAGAGCGTCTTTACGACGTCATCGGCCACCGACCGCGAAACGGCCAGACACGCGGCGACCGAAGGACCTTCGAAGTAGTTTCCGGCCAGAAACAGGCCCGGATGCCGAGCCGAGGCATGCCGCAAGGATCTTACCCGTTCCGCATGACCCAGCGTGTATTGCGGCAAGCCCCGCGGCCAATGGCGGGTCTGTGCAACCACCGGTTCGCCCCGTGCGCCAACCAGATCACGCAGTTCGGCGCGGGTCAGGTCAATCAATGCATCCGTTGGCAGGTTACCCAACGCAGGGGCCCGCGCACCGCCGATATAACACGCGATGGCGACATGAGCCGCGGGCGCGCGACCGGCAAACATGGTCGAACAAAACTGCGCGCCGTTCAGTTGACTTCCGGCATTGCGGGGCACCAGAAACCCCAGACCATCCAAAGGATGTGCGACCTGATCGCGACGATATCCGAGAAACGCCACGGCCAGCGGCGGGGCCGGAATGGCGTTCGCGGCTTCGGCGCCGTCGGTATCGAGATGTTCCAGCAACTGCGCACTGACATGGGGTTGGGTCGCGATAACGACGGCGCGGGATTGCAGTACACCATCGGCCCCCAGATCGATCTGAAAGCCACCGCCGGGACGTGGCGTAATCCGGCGTACCGTAATCCCGGTACGCACGACCGAACCCAGTCGAGCCGCCAGCGCCGCCGGCAACGACCCGACGCCGCCCCGCCACGAATACAACCTGCTGCCCGGCATACGCCCACCCTGAACACGACGCCGAAAAGCGCCACGCACTACCGACCCTGAGTTTTTTTCCAACTCCACCAGCTTCGGGAAGAGTGCCGAAACCGATAACGTTTCGGCGCTGCCCGCGTAAATACCGCCGACCAGCGGGTCCATGACCGCGCCGGCGAACTCGGCACCGAAACGCCGCGTGCCGTAGTCCCGAACACTCTCATCCAGACCCAGCGCCGCGCCGCCGCGCGGCACGGCAAATTCCGCCATCATGCGCAGGCGGCCCCGAAGCGACAGGTAATTCGAGGTCAGAAATCCCAAGCCGTGAGTCGAGATGCCTTCGAGTTGGCCGCCCTTGACCAGATAGCGTGCGCGAACACCGTCACCCAGATCGCAACGGCCCTGTTCCAGGCCAAGGGCACGGGAATAGTCCGCCGCGACGGTCGAATCCGCTGCAATCGTGCTTGGGCCGTGCTCCATCAGAAACCCGCCGATGCGTTGCGATACGGCATTGCCGCCGGAACGCGTCTGGCGTTCAAGCACGACGACGCGCAATCCGCGTGCATGTAACGCGTGCGCCGTCGCCAGCCCCGACACGCCGCCGCCAATGATTGCGACATCAATGGTCATTCCCCGGACTCCCCGGGGTGGCTGACCATCATGGCCCCCGGCATGTCGCCGCGCCCCTTAAAGCGCGCACGAGCCATTTCACCCATCACATCGGCGGTCACGATCACGCCCCCTTGGGCGCGCACATGGTCTTCGGCGCGACGGCGCACAAACTGGCGCACGAAGGCCGGTATACGGTCCAGTACGGTTTCCGCTTCCGGGGTCCAGCGCAATCCGTTCTGGCTTATGGGCAGGGTTTCGATGGTGGCCCCACCCCGTGGTACGTAGGCGCACAGGAAATCTTCGCCCATCAGGTTGCCATCCCGAGCCAGGGGGCGGGCGCGGCAGCCGCCGCACAGCTTGCTATATTCACACGCCCCGCAGCGGCCTTCCAGAACGGGGGAACGTAATGCCTTAAACTGCGGAGCATCCTGCCACAGATCGACAAATTGATCGTGGCGCAGGTTGCCGACGGGTTCTTCCATATAGGGGCAGGCCGTGACGTCGCCTTCGGGGGTAACCCTGCAATACCGGGTTCCGGCCAAACACCCACCGGCCTCATAGCCATGGGCGGCGGTGACCGGCCATGCAGGGTCCAGTTCCATGGCCATGCGTTTGAAATGCGGCGCGCACTTGGCGCGGACGATCAACCCTGTTTCATTGCGGGCGGCCTCTGTAACCCGACGCAGAACCCGGTCATACGTTTCAGCCGAAATATTGGTGACCTTCTCGCCACGTCCGGTACAGACCAGAAAAAACACATTCAGCACGAAGGCCTTTGCCGAGCGGGCGAAGGAAATCATGTCGTCCAGTTCGTCGGCGTTGTCATCGGTGACGGAAAAATGGATCTGGAAACGCACCTTGTTGCGCTTGCACGCATCAATGGCGTTCATGGCCTTTTCCCAGCAGCCGGGAGCACCGCGAAAATCATCGTGGAACGCCGGGTCAAGGGAATCAAGGCTGATACCGGCCCCCTGAAGACCGGCCTTTTTGAGGGTGACCAGTCGGTCATCGGCGAGCAGCGTGCCGTTGGTGCCCAGTACCGGCATCAGCCCCAGGCCAGAGGCGTAACCGATCAGTCGCGCCAGATCGTGCCGCAGGGTCGGCTCACCGCCGGTAAACACCACCATGGTTTCGTCGCCAAGACGGGCAATGTCGTCAAGCAATGCTTCGACTTCTTCGGTGCTGAGTTCATCGGCAGTTCCACGCTCAAGGGTTCCCGCATCCAGATAACAGTGCGCACATCGTAAATTGCAGCGCCGGGTAAGATTTAACGCAACCAGAAAAGGCGGGGCGACCGTTATTGACATAGCCGCCTACTCCGCGTCCTCAGGCACCGGGCACATGGCGCGACGGATTTCGACGATTGCCGTTTCAGCCATTTCCAGCGTGATACCGTCGAGCCCTTGTTCCTGGGCCGCATCTTCTATCCGGTCACGGACCTGTAGCCGCACCGGCTTTGGCACCCGTGCGAGGCGCGCCAGCGCCGCGGCGGTCCACGACATATCGGGAAACCCCGGATCGTTTTCCAGAAACGGCACAACATGTCCGCGTGAAACCGCTCGCACGCCATCGCGCCGAGCCCGTTTTTCGGCCCGCAGGCGAACCGTTTCGGCGACCGTCGGCTCAAGGTCGCCCAACAGCGCACTGGCGCCGTCGGTCCATGAAAGTTCGACCGCCTCGCTGTCGCCACCGTCGCCCATACCCGGCATCATCTTGCCCATCACGTCGGCGACCAGATCGGAGGTTATAAACGTGTGGCCTTCGGCATGGGCGTGCCGAATGACGGCCTTGCGGGCCATCTCCTGAACGAACCCCGGAGCGCGCGAGATAAAGGCTTCCGCCTCGGTGCTCCAGGTGGTGGTTTCTTCGGCGATAATGTCGGCTTCGGGCATGTGTTCGGCTTGCCCGATCCAGACATGACAAGACGCATTGCGCAAAAGGTTTTCGGCATTACCGCCGATATCGAGATCGGCATCGGCGTGGACACCGGTTTTGCCGACCATAAGAAGACTGGCCCCTACCTTGTCGAGGTACGCTTGAATGGCCCGATAGGGTTTACCGTCGAGCAGGTCGCACGTGAGGTCGGCCCCGGCGGCGGTGGCGATGGTACGCGCCACGTCCAGATGGGACTGATAAATACGGGCAAGGCCGTCATCGATCAGTTCCTCGTGCAATTTTTCCTGTTCATCGAAACGGAAAACCTTGCCCGCTTCTTCACTCAGTACGCCGGCGATCTTGTTGAACGCCACATAATGATAGTAGGGATCGAAAGCCGCCACGGCATGGACCGGAACGCCCAATCGCCGGCCCAGATCCAGACCGGTTTTCAACACGCCGTAGGATTTCGCGGAACCATCCAGGGCAACCACAATCGGCCCATCGCCAATGGCCAGAACGGGGTCGCGAATCACCAGCACATCGATCGGGCTGCGTCGCACGGTACGCTCGCACACGGTGCCAATCTGGCTGCCCGGTACGGCGCCCAGCCCCAGCGCGCCAAGGACCATCAGGTCATAATCGCCACTGCCCGCGGCATCGACCACGCAGGCATAATTTTTGCCTTCCGGGCTGAGGCGACGATAGGGTAGACCGGCGGCTTCGCAGACCAATTGTCCGGCGTCGTGATAGCTGTCACTGATGATATCCAGACCGCGCGTGATCAGGTCGTCGTGGACGTCGCGCTGGTGCTGCATCTCGCTTTCTTCATGATAGCGTTCCGGCAGGCCGCCTTCCATCATGCGGAACCGCGCGTCGTGCAACTGCGCGGCGTAGGCATGGATACCGGTCAGCACGGCATCCGCCGTCCGGCCCAGGCGCACCGCTTCGCCCAGCGCCCGGTTGGCATGGTCCGACGCATCGAGGGCAACCAGAATCCGCGCCAGAAAAACCGGCGCCGTGCTGACCGCAGGTTCATCTTCGGACTTAACGTCTTGAACGTGCGAACCGGTGGACACTGGCATCGCGGAGCTCCCCTTCAAGGTTTCAGTGTGTCACCCAGTAACCAAACAGCACGATGACGACGGCAACGTTCACCGCACCCCCGGCCAACACGAATAGGTCAAACGCATTGAGCCGGGGTTTTGCGGATCGCGGGAGGGAGGTCAAAAGAACGTCTCCGGCCGGGGTCTAGTAGGAAAAATCTACGGTAGCCGTGCCACCGGCCGTCACCGTCACGGTACCTTTCTTTTCGCCCAAAACCCCATGCCAGACATTGATTTTATATTTCCCCGCCGGCACGTCCTTGATCTCGAACTGTCCCTTGTCGTTGACGACGGCGTAATAAGGATTTTTGGCGACGAACACGAAGGCGTGCATGAAATCATGGGCATCGCATTCGACTTTCATCCCTGCACCCCTACGCAACTTCACTTTCTTGGTAACGATATTGCCTTGTTCGGGCTGGGATACGTTCATAACCGTGCGCCGGGCCCGACCGATTAATTCATAGGTGTGGATATTGTGCAGCACCGGATCGGAATTGACCGCTTCCAGTTCGCCGCCATTTTCCATAACGGACAGGTAGGGCATGAACTGGCATTTTTTCTGGTTGACGGTGAGCTTCATGAGACCGGACTTGAAGGCTTTTCCTTCTTTGACCTTAACCAGATACACCACGGCGTCACGTAACGCGTCACCGTTTGCGCGAACGAAGGGAACGTCCCGGGTGCCGGTTCCACAAACCTCGGGATTTTTTGAAATTGTATAGGTCTTGGTTTCTGTCTTGGCTGATCCCAGTTTGACCTGACCGGCGATCGAGCCGCCGTTGGTCACTTTCATGGCCTTGTAAGCGGCCTGCCCCGATTGTGGGATCGCTAACAATGAGATTGCGGCGGCCGCCATTGAAATCGCCATAATCCTGAAGGGAAATATCATCAAACTTCTCCTGAACGTTACGCTATGAAAAAGATTATACGGATTGTGTCGATGCCTGGCTGATTGCCGCCTGACCGGCATCATATAAAACGGCCAGAGACTCGATGGAAACCAGCCACTCCCTGCGGCGATCCGGATCGTTCAGGACAGCCAGAAATCCCTCTGTCGCTGCCTTGATATCCAAACCCCGCAACAGCCGCGCCGTCGCCTTACGGTGGTACCCTTCGGATCTGAAGGCGAAATCAACCAGCGCGGGAACGCTCTTTTTCCGCTGCACCGCAGCCATTGCCTCGGCGGCGGCAAGCCGGACGCTGGGATCAATATCACCCAGAAGCGCCACGGCATCATCGTTGGTTTCTCCCAACTGCGCCAGCGACCGCAAGGCGTCCGTGCGAACATAAGCGTCCCCGTCCGCCAGCAACGTCTTTATCAGCGGCAACTGCTCCTTCGCCTGGGCTTTTCCCAGGCCCCGAATACCACTCAACCGCAAAGCCCGCTCCGTATGGTTGGTCAGCGCGGCCAACGCATCGCGGGTTTCAACCGGCAAAGAGGCACCCTTTTCGGCATGACGAACAAGGGAGTCCGCCGAAATCAACCGCACCTCGTTATCGTCATCAAGCAACGCACTGGTCAGGGCCGCCATGACCGCAGGCGTCGCCAAGTCACCCAGAACACGGGCGGAAAAGCGGCGTACATCCTGATGGGGAGCAACGCTCGAAACCTTCGCGACACGCCGTTTACGCATCTTGTTCTGCGCCAGCCCCAGGAATTCCAGATCACGCGGAGACAGTTCGACGTTGTCACCGGCCCGCTTGAGCACCTTGAATTCCGGGGAATTATCGCCAAGGATTGCCGCAAGAGTTGACCCCGGCGCCGGAGTTGGCTCGGCGGCATCCATGGATTGTGCATTGGCCTCATCCGTCGGCACCGCAACGTGCTCTTCGCCGGCCTGCTGCCGATCAGGCTGCCGCACATCGGGCTGTTCTTCATCGGGATCGGGTGCGACGACAAGCTCACCGCGCAGGGCCGCCAACAAGATTTCGGTGCCGGCGTTGACCGACGGTTCGGCTTGGGCAAGTGACGCCAAGGCCACCATTACGTCCATGCGGACCTGCCGGGACGCATCGCCGACATGGCAGGCGAGAACCTCGACGGCCGTTTCATCGGCAATTTGCGCCAAGGCTTCGACAGCGGCAAGCCGGACTTGTTCCGGCCTTGTGGTGTCATCCAACTGCGCGGCCAGATCTTCGAGTGCGCCGACGGGACGCACTGCACCCAACAGGCGCGCCGCCTGTGCGGCGGGATCGGCATGATCGCCCGCCAATTCCGCGCGGACCCGTTTCAGGACCGCTTTATCGTCCGCCAAGGCCAAATCCGCCTTGAGGGTCTCCATAACGGCGGCGCGTACGTTCGGCGCCGGGTCGGACAGCGCGTTAAGTAGTGGCTCCGGGTTCTGCATCCCGGCCAGCCGCACCACGTGTGCCCGCACTTGTCGGTTAGAGTCCGAAAACAACGGAATCAGCGCCGGGTCGGCAGGGTTCAAAGCCGCCAAAGTGCGTACCGCCGCGAGGCGGACCTCTGCCTCTTTATCCCACAGGGCGCTGCATAATATCGGGCCGGCGATTTCCGCTTCGGCCAAACCAAGGCTGACGGTTACGCGACGGCGAGCCCGTGCGTCGCCCGTTTTCAGATAGTTGGCAAGGGCGGCGACGCCTGGTTGACCAAGGCGAGCCAACGCCTTGAAGCCCGCCTCGCTGAGGTCTTGGCCCATTTCATCATCAATAGCCGCTGTAATGACCGGCACTGCCGTTTCATCATGCAACGCACCGAGTCCGATAATGGCTTCAAGCTGAAGGTCCACCCAACTGTCCCATCCATCGGAGTAAAATTCTTCTTCGTCCCATGCGATTTCGGCATCCCGTCCCTGTACGATCCGGTGCAGCCATGGGATCACATCGGCACTCGCCATCGCCACCAGACCCTTGATGGCGGCGGCCTTGACGTCCATATTCGGATCGCCGATTAAATTGTTGAGGAGTTCGGCCGCTACCTGTTCGCCGGAATATAACGCCAGGGCCGTCGCTGCGTCAGTCCGCACATCTTCATCTTCATCGCGCAACGCTTCGATCAGCGGCGCAACGGCGCCTTCGTATTTCAGGGCGCCCAGCGCCTGAGCCGCCGCGCATCGATGTACATCAACCCCTGAACGCAAAGTTTCCGCTAACGCCGTGCACACATCATCAACGCCATCCGTCATAGATATTCCCAATTTTGATATGGTTTCTGCGGTATCGAGGTGAGTCATGACATGGTCCCCGTGCTAGCGCGTGTTGTCAATTATTCGATTATTATGAAAGAAGCCCGGTCCGAAGGCACCGCCCCCGGACCGGATATCAATGTCGATCAGGTTATATCGCGTGGAGCGAATGACATTGACCAGAAGGTCTTCTTGTACGGTGACTCGCCGATCTTCTTCACGCGGGCTACACCCATTTTGTAGTTGTAGTTACCGCTGATCCAATCGACGATCCGACCTTCCAGCGCGTTTGCCGGTTGCTCGGTTTGCAGGAAGTCCATGAACACCACACCTTTCTTGATGTGACGTGTCACCATCGCGACCCCGGTCACCGCGGCCTTGGTCAGTTCCACGTTGTCGTTCTTCATTTGACCAGAGAAGGAATAATCAGCCCCTTCAATGCCCAACGACACTTCTTTCAGACTTGGAACCCGGTCCGAATAGACCATGACGTAATCGCCACTTTCGATACCGCGCTCCTTGGCATCTTCGATGCTGATTTCGACATAGTTCTCAGGCCAACGCTGCACGATGTAGGGCCGACGACGATCATCGAAACCCGACTGCCAGCGTTCGTTCGTGCGACCGGATGTGCACCACAACTCGTCACCCTTGGGCTTCATCCATTCCCAATAATCCGAGAACAGATTCCACGGTGACTTCTGAATGTTGCACTTACCGGTCTGACTGTTGAAGTGGGTCAACTTCTTGTTATAGACGTTGCCACCTTCGGGTCCTTCCGGATCCAGCTTGCGCGTCGTGTCGTGCAGGCGTTTGGTCCCTTCAAGGCTGCCATCGGCTTTCATGAACACCGGTCCCTGAATGCCTTCGGTTCCCAGTTCGGCCATCTTCTGGTGCAGGGTCTTGCCCTCGCGATGGGCGGCGACCTTGACCATATGGAAGTCCTTGCGACCGCCACGAGAGAACCGCGAGGCTTCTTCCGCCACTTCGTTGGTATTCTTCCAGTCGAAACCGTCAAATCCCATACGACGCGCCAGGTTGGAGATGATCCACCAGTCTGGCTTGGCGTCTCCGGGAGGATCATAGAACTTCTGATACAACCGCAGGCGGCGTTCGCCGTTGGCCCGCATGAAGTTGTCCTCGCCCCAGGTCGCTGCCGGGAAGACGATATCGGCGAATTGTGCACCGATCGGATCGACCAGATAGATATCCTGGTTGATGACAACCATGCCGCCAGAATCCGCCCGTTTTATCAGGGTATCAATGATTTCCTGTTTGTCGTAGGAACGGACCTGATGAGGATTGGCCGAGGTCATTTCGTGGAACCGTTTCGCCAACTGCTGTGATCCAGCCATGGATTGAATCCATGTCGTACCAATAACATGGGCAAAGCGGGTATGGCCCGCCATGGTCCAGGTATCGGTATCGAGTGCGCGACGCCGCCGACCCGGAACCTTCATGGGCGACTTGTTGCGGGGATATCCGCCGCCGCTCTGGCCTCCACGCTGGTGCCCGCCGGCCCGGCCGATGACCTGACCGGGACGTCCGCCGGCCCCAACGATAATGCCAAGGGCTGAAATGGCCTGGGTATTGCCGGTATTGTTGGACCAGTAAAAACCCTTCTCGATCATGACCGAGGACTTGGGGCGCTTACCATTAACGGGTTTGGCCAGATATTCAGCCGCCTTCAGAATTTTGGCGGCGTCGACACCCGAGACTTCGGCTGCATTTTCGACACTGAATTCCTTCTGTGCCAACAGCCATTTCTTCCAGTCTTCAAAGCCCTTGGTCTGGAACTTGCCCCACGTCGTGCGCCACTGCCACGGTGTGTTACGCGTTCCCTGACCGAACCCTGAAGAAGATTCCCACTTGTTGTTGACCCATTGCTTGATCCAGTCGGAATCTTCCCAACCGTTCTCGACGATGGTGCGCGCAATTGCGTTAACCACCAACAGGTCGGTACCGGGATTGACATCCAGCCAAATGCCGCCATTTTCTTCGGAATAGGCGACACCGGCGGTCCGGCGTGGGACCATCATGATCGTTTTCTGACCATTCTGGATACCCTTCATGATCCACTGGGTCCACAAGATGGTTTTCGTCTCGTACGGGTCCGTACCGCAAATGAGCAAGGTTTCAGCATCCCGCCAGTCTTCATATGACGGGCCGAAGTTGTCGAACCCGGCATCCCGGAATCCGGGAGTCGAGGTAACGTTGGAGGGCGTGTCGTGGAAGGTGAAGTTTGCGGTGTTAATATGTCGCAAGGCGTACTTGGTAATCGCGTAGGTGTTTTCGATATACTGGTAAGAGTACGTCTTCACGCCATAAGCGTTCACGCCATGCGTATCGATCACATGCTTGCCAACCGCGGCGGCAATATCGAGCGCGAAATCCCACGGCACGGGTGTCAGAATGCCGTACATGCGCATCAGCGGAACCGTAAGACGATCACGCGTTGGCTTTTGCGGATTGTAGCATTTCTGCGCAATGCAACCGCCACGAAGACTTGAATCGCCACCGGTGTTTACCGAATGGGCCTTCTTGTCCGGCATGATGATCACGTGGTGCGGCTCGCCCTTGTGCAGCACGATATTGTGCTGGTTCGGGGCAACCCATGGACCCAGCGTTTCCACCGGGAAATCCGCATCGAAGGCATTCTGAGAGGCTTTTGGTCCGCCATTGTGATTGCCCGCAACCGGCCAGCGATAGACTTGGTACCCGCAAGCTACGATGCAATAATCGCAAGCTGTCGATATAACGTCCGCACCTTTCGGTGGCAGCGGCACGTTGGTTTCCGGAATGTAATATGGAGTAGACACAGTTCGTTCCTCCTTAACCCTGCAGATTGTCGTAGCGGCCGTAAATCAGGCCAAATACGCCCACCGCGAAAATGCGGTCGCCCTCAAGCTCCAGGAGAACCTGGGGCAAACTTTGATAGGCCTGGCCCGATATCAGAATGCCATGTCTTGTCAGATCATACGTTGACAAGTGAAGCGGACATGCGCCTAGGGACTTGGTATCGGCCTTGTAAGTATCGGCCAAACTGCCGCCTTGGTGGGTACATGTATAATTGAACGACACCACATCGCGGTCTGGTCCGATGCCCCCACCCGCCGCAACGCCCGTTTTCACAATCATCGCTTCGGCAAAGGCTCCTTCGTCGGGATAACTGAAATCGAACGGAACGTCCTGTTTCAAATCTCCCAGTTTAGCGACAAACTTCCGGGGGTAGGTCGATACCATTGCAGGTGTATCGGCCATTCCCTGTGTGCCGCTCAACATCACCACACCGGTGGTAATGCCGGATGTCAGGAGGAATTGCCGCCGTGACATCATGCACTTGGGGGTTTTACCACCCGAGGACTCATCGTCGGGGGTGGCGAGATCGACTGAGATGTCGGTCGGCTTCATTTCTTTGATATCCATTTTTCGCTACCTCCTAGTTTGCGTTTGCCACGGAGGGCAGGGGGGCATAGGGCGGAAGATCCGGTGCCTTGACTTTAATTTCCGGTCCACTCAATGCACCCAGGAAAGCCACCAGGTCGTCTACTTCCACATCCGTCAGGCCCAGGGGCTTGATCAATGGGGTTTTGTTGGCGGAAAACTCGTTTGTCCCGCCACCGGCATTGTAGAACTGAACCACTTCCTTAAGATCCCAGAACGCGCCGTTGTGCATGTAGGGGGGCGTATAGACCACGTAGCGAAGCGGCGGCGTGCGGAATTTGCCCTTGTCGGAGTTTTCCTTGGTGCGGTAATAGAGGCCGGCATCGTCCTTGATGGAGCGATACATTTTCTCGGTTACACCCTTCGCATACTGCTCGTAGCGGAAGGAAATCTGGGCCAGGCCGTCTTCTTCCCAACGCCCTGCCGGCGGCACACCGATGTTGTAGAACTTCTGATCGGTGGTCAACGCGCCGTTGTGGCAAGAGATGCAGTTGGCCTTGCCGTTATAAAGCGCCATACCGCGAACCTGAGACGCATTGAGGGCCGTTTTATCCCCCTTCAGGTAACGGTCAATCGGTGCATCTTTTTGCACCAACGTCCGTTCGAAGGCGGCAATGGCACGCCAGGCGTTACTGATCTTCGGCCAATCGTCGCCAAAGACCGCGTTAAAACGCTTGCGATATTCCGGTATGAAGGCCAAACGGGCTTCCATAACGTCATTTTCACCGTTGCCGGCGACGGCGCCCTTGGCCGCGGAAGGCGCCTGCTTTTCAAGCGACTTCGCCGCACCGGCCCAGAACAACTTGCCCAAATAGGCCGAGTTGATCACAGACTGACTGTTGCGCCAGTGCACGGTACCGGGATAACCACGCGACAGATCGTCGGAGAATGCCCATCCCTGGGACGGTTCATGGCAAGATACACAGGCCGTTGAAGCATCACCGCCGAGACGGGGATCCCAAAACAACATCTTGCCCAGTTCGACTTTAGCGGCGGACTGCCGATTGTCCGATGGAATGGGCGGATCGCCCAGCGGGGCCAGCGGGGGCTTGCTAGCCGCCTGTGCACCCAGGATCAGGCCTTGTGCGAAGCCAATAACGGCTACGGCAAGAATCAAGGACCGCGTTTTGAAGGTAAGCATTTTTCTGTTCTCCCCTATCAATTCCGCGTGTTGCGCCAGTCGGCGATCACGTCATAAGTGGTCGGGAACTTTTTATCCCAAACGAACTCGGGACCCGTCAATTTGTCGCCGGACAAGGCCTCGAGGAACGCCACAAGATCTGCCTGTTCGGATTTACTAAGTCCCAGGGGTTTCAATCTGGCATCTTTGTTGACATCGGTGCCGCCGCCCTTGTTATAGAAGGCGACCACGTCTTTGAGCGTCTTGATCATTCCGTTGTGCATGTAAGGCGCGGTTTGCTTCAAATCCCGCAAGCCTGCCGTCATGAACTTACCGACATCGGATCCGTCAGCCTTGTGCCAACGAATTTGAGCGCCAACGTCGCGACGAATGTTCATATAGTTTTCGACACCCATGAAACCGGCAAAAGCGACATACGTCATATGACGCAGCGGTTCCGACCAAATTCTTGGATTGTTCGGAACCGCGGTGTTGTGCGGTTGATCATCCGTGAAGCGCGACCCGGTATGACAGGAAGCACAAGCGGCTTTGCCCTTGAACAACTTGAACCCACGTTTGGCCGACGCCGACATGGACCCCTTATCGTAGGCTGAACCCCGGGAAATCAAAGTATTCAGGAATTCCGGAATGGCCTTGCGGATGCTGCCGTTGCTCGGCTCACCATAACCCGCATCTTTGAACATTTTTACATAGACAGGGTCCTGCTTGACGCGTTCCTGCATCAAACGCATGTCCATGTTCATCATATAATCTTCCGTGAGCGATTCACGGGTGACATCGTTCAGATTGGTACCCAAACGACCGTCATGGAACCACGCGGCACGGTGCGCGGTGTTAATCAGGGTCGGTGTATTGCGAAAATGCTTGGACCCGGGATAGGCATCGGACAGTTCCAGGTTGTTGGCGAAGCCTTTTTCCGGAATATGGCACGACGCACAGCTAATAGATGCATCGCCCGACAGGCGCGCATCGAAAAACAGCCTTTTTCCCAAGACCGCTCTTTTTTCGTTGATTTTAACAGGCTTGACGCGGCCGAACCCATCGTCCGCGCTTGCCGGTCCGGCAAACACGGTCGCGGTGATCAATCCACCAATGCCGAGCGTGGCGACCATTGCGCCACGTAACACTAATTTAGAAAACAAATACGCCATTGAGGTACTCCTCCCTGACTGACGATTAAGCTACACAGTTCACCCGATTAAGAGAGATGCAAAGGCCATGCCAAATACATCTCCGATCTAAATATCTTTTTTCTGTTTGATATCAAATAGTTACACCCCCTTCAAATTTGCACCAAAAAATACCGATCCCGGCGCGGTCGAAACGTTAAATCATCCCCGACGGGGGTTGGACATTTCGTTCAACCGGCGTGCCAAATTTTGCGCCTGCATCGAACGGCGCCGATAAACAGCAAACCGGCAAACAGACCGGCGCCAATCGGTGTGCCATATACAAACACGGGATCGTCATCGACCTGCAGCAACAGCCAATACCACGATGTAAAGGCATGCCGCCCGCCCGCTTCACCCGCCAGTCCATCCCAGTCGGCAACGGCGAAGGGGATATAGCGACCCGTTTCAAATTGAAGATCGGCGGTGTCATCCGTATGCAGCGAACGGCGTATAACGACGCGCCACTGGCCATCCTTCCACACACCGTCGCCCTTAAGACCCGAGGGCCCTTGGCGCGGAACCGGCGGTGCATTGGGTCCGGTGGCATCCAGCATCATCACTTCGGCGGCTTTCTCGGGCGTCACGCCGGGCGCTCGCCAGAACCATTGGTTTACGGGATGCTTGGCATCGCCATGCCGGAACCAGGGTTTCTGACTGGTGGTTGGAATAGTTGCCGGAAATTGCACCGCCACCGCGTCACGGGATGGTTCGACACCGTCCAGGCGATACGCTTTTTCAAGCGGGTCTCCCGGAACCGAATATGTCCGGTCATCGACATCAAACCGAAGCGCCACATCCGCGGCATTAAAGAGCACCCGCACGGTCACCGAGTCATTCAACGAGGTGAACAGGCGCGGTTCCTTGATGACATTGGGCATCATCGGCAGGGTCAGCGCCGGGGCCTTGTCCCAGGCGGGGTCGTCGGCCGTTGTCGGCAGGTTTCCCGTAACATGCAGCCCCCGCACCACGGTTTCACCCTTTGCCTGTTGCACCGCCGTGCCGCGCAACGTCATGACGTAGTTGGCAACGTCCCAGCGGTCGTGCTCGGACATGGTCGTTGTATGTTCAGGCATCGGTGTGCTGCGAATACCGGTACTGATGCGCTGGAACACATCGAGGGCCGTGCGACTCGCACGCCAGGTGTTCGGGCGCGTCAGATTTCGCGGCCAGATGCGATTCTTCCAATCGTCTTCAAGCCGCTTGCCCGACGTGATATTTCCCCGCCCGGCGTCGCCGTGACACTGCGCGCAAATCTTCTTGAACAGCTTGCCGCCGCGTGCTTCCGATTCCGGGGATGCCGGCACCACCTTTCCCTCGGCAATGGGCTCGTGCACAATATCTTCTTCGTCCCAGCCACCAAACGTTTTGATCAATCCAATCAGCCCATCGACCTCGGCCGGAGACACCAGACTTTTCCAGGCCGGCATGGCCGTTCCGGGCAGGCCTTCGTTGATGGTTCGGCGCAGATCATCGTCGGTTGGAAATTCATCATCGGCATGGGTGGACTTGTACTTGAAGGTCCCCAGCGTAAAGTCGCGCGGCAGTGGATAAAGATACTGGGCGGCCGGCCCGTTGCCGTCTCCTTCTTCACCGTGACACTGGGTGCAGCGTTTATCATAGACCGCCCGCACCGCAGCCTCATCAAGCGTCGCATTGCTCGCGACCTTGGCAGCCGGTGTAGCCTTTTTATCGGCGCTTTTCTTTTCCAGCTCCCATGTCCGTGGTTGGTGGCCGGTGTAATCGTACAGAAACAAGATAACCTGCCACACCTGGTCTTCGGTCAGCATTTCATTCCAGACAGGCATGGCCGATGCCCACGGCGCACCTTCTCGCGGCAGGCCGGGACCGCCCGTGGTGATACGCCAGAACAAGTAGGATTCCTGTAGCTGTGCGATGGTGCCGACGTCCTGAAAATTGGCCGGCCGAGGGGTCAACGCGTCGGCGAACAGGCCGCGCCCGTCAAGCAGGTCGCCATGGCAGTAGAGGCAGTTTTTATAGTAGATAACGGCCCCCTTCGAGACATTCTCCGCATAGCCCGCGCTGCCCTTGGGCGACTGGTCACGCAGGGGATTGGTAAGTTTCAAGAGATCGAACTTCTTGCCGTACACACGGATATTCGACGGCGGCGCCGGGTGCACGGTCCGCAATTCAACCGGTGCGCTTAGGTCTGTTTTGACCGTCAGATATGTCATGCCGCCGACACCGCCGACGACGATCACCAGCGCCACCGCTCTCGCCACAACCAGGCGAGGGTCTCCCATCAACCGCGCCAGAGGCTCGAACAATCGTTGGGCGGTATCGTCATTGAAAGTGGCAACCAGCAGAATCCCGACAATCGAGATAATCATATATTGCACCAGCAGCGATTTAGGCAGCGCTGGCTGCAAAAGATATCCGAAAACGACATACAGCACGACGGCGACCAGAACCGCCAGAGTCAATGGGTGCCCCAGGAACCGTTTCATTGCGTTGCTCCGCCCGATAGCCCCATCAAATAGTCGATCACCAGTTTCAGCTCGTTAACGCGCATCTGGTCGCCGAAATCCTGCGGCATGATGTCGGCCTCGAACCCCTGAACGATCTGCCCGTTGGGATTTAAGATCGCCTCGCTGATTCCGGCACGGCCAAGCCGCTTTCCGACATCGTTCAGGTTGGGGCCTGCGTCGGCCCCGCTGCCTTGCAGGTCATGACACGCGGCGCAGCCGAATTTTCCAATTGCATCCTCTGGCGTCGTCGCGGGGCCGTCTTCTTCGGTGGCAGCGCCCGCGGCGGGCGCATCGCCGGCTACCGGCAACTCTACGGTCGGTTCGAATCCGGCACGGTCCTGCAGGAACGCGATGACCGCATTGACTTCTGCATCGGACAGAGAAATTGGCGGCGCGATAACGACCGGCATCGGGCTGACCGTATCATTGCTACCCTTTTTGCCGAACCCGGCGACCACAAAAGCCGAGGGCTTGATCATCGACTCGTGAATGTAGGCGGCAATCGCCGCGGCGTCCGTGCCGCCCTTGGCATCACCGCTATAGCGCGGATCGCTTAACCGCTCGGCGAAAGTGGCATTCAGGTCAAGCGCAAGAATATCCGGGGCGCGCCCCAGGTCGTTGTGGCACAACGTGCAGGTTCCCTTGCCGGAGAATATGCGCTCTCCCCAGCCGATCATTCCGGCCATGTCGAGTTCGCCGGCCAGCGGCGAAGCTTCTTCCTCGGGCGGGTTGGACTGGACCTGCGGCACGATATTGGCAAAGACCGTATAGACCAGAAGCACCAGCACACTGAAGACAATGACACGAAGTAACGTCATGATGTTTTCTTCTCTGGCCCGGGCTCATCCTGCAACGTCGCCCCCAACTGGCTGAGCCAGAAGATAAAGACGATCAACCCCAGGAAAATCAATGTGATCACGGTGATGACATTGCCGGCCTCTCCGATGGTCGGGATATAGGCCTCGGCAGAGGTATCCTTCATAACCGTATAAACGTGCCAATGGGTGCGCAAGCTCGACCGGATATAACCCATCAGGGCCATCAGCCAGGTGAAGGCAACAGGCAGCACGAACAACGCGTATTGGGACCGCGCGGATATGCGACCCCAATGGATATCGGACCGTCGTGCGCCCCGCATACGATAGCCGTCAATGATCGATGCCAAAACCAGAATGGAAAGTGTCGAGACGACCTGCGGCACGGACGCGCCAACCTTGTAGACCGTCGGGCTGAAATAGCCATAGACCCCGGCCGACACGATATTCAGACACCCCATGATGTAAAGGGCGATGATGGCGGCATTACCCGCGCCCGCCCAACTGACCGTCGCTGTGCGACTGGACCGATAAAACATCTGGAACGACAGGAAGGTGAACACCAACATCAAATTCACGGCGATATTTTTCGCCGGCATAATACCCAGCGGGCCTAAAAGCTTGTGATGGGTGCCGCCCAACGTCTGTATTTCCTGCGCCGTCAGAATAAGCGAATGCGGCGTCACCCAGACCAGAAAACCACCGACGATAACCACCGCGATATACTTTACGTATTTTCCGTAAGCCAGCCCCTGATCGGAGCGTCCCAGGCCAGACCACAAATAATAGTTTGCCGCCATCAGGATCGTGCCGATCAACACCGCCTGGATGATAAACAACCAGGCCAGGATACCGCCCATGGCGGTGATCCCCATTTGTTGACTGTACGCGTAAATTTCGGCCATCAACCAATAGCCCGCGAATGGCAGCGGCAGGAACCCGGCGACCGCGATAATATTCGACGTATAGCCCATCCAGTCATAATGGGCGCGCTCTTCCGCACGCCGCGCGCTGAGGAACCGGTAGGCCGCGTAGGCGCCGACAATCGCGCCGCCATAGGCAATATTGGCAAGGAAACGGTGCAGGTTAAGCGGGTTCCAGAGCGGATTGCGCGTTGCTTCCCAGACCGTTCCGGTTACCGCGCCGGTCGCCATATCGACACCGGCCGGCGACATCATAAAAGTGACCCAGGCGTTGGCGACAAACATCAGTGTCAAGCCGATGGTATTGAGCAATAATCCAATCGACATGTGTGACCATTTGCGGTTGCCGTAGCGCAGCGCTTTCCAGGAATAGAAATAGATATAAAGGAACACGGACTCGAGCAGGAACAGCAGTGCGTATATCAACGTCTGACCGCGAAACACCTTCATCATGTAATCCATCAGATTCGGGTAAAGCAGGAACAGCGACAACGCCAATCCGCCCCCGACCAGGGCCGTGAACGAATAGGCGGCCATCGATATTTTCATGAACTCATGGGCCATCTCGTCATAGCGCCTGTCGCGGCTGACGACGCCGGTGAACTCGATGCACAACACGAAAAAAGGCACCGCCAATACGAAAGCGGCCAGGAAAAGATGCATCTGCGCCAAGCCCCAAATCAGGGTGCGGCTATTTATCCCGCCGATATGCCGGTAATCCGCGCGTGTCGGTTGCACCATCGCTTCCGGATCGGCCGCGGCGGCCAGCTCCGGAAAGAACATAAATATCGCCAGGGCGGTGAAGGCGAACAGCGGCAAAGGACGCGTCCAGGTTCTCATAGCGGCATCAAGGTCCAGGACACCGGAAGCCCCTGACCTTCCATAATAAGAAGGTCGAGCACATAGAAATATCCTGCCCAGGCGACGAGAGCCACCACGAAAAAACTGATCTGTGCGCGCATGCCGTTATTGATCTCCGCTCTTTGATCCGTCCCTCAATTAAGGGGAGTGACGCCGTGACTGTCGATCAACAGCCACCAGAAAAAAAACAGAACGGCGGCCAGAGTCAGCAAAAATATCGCCGGACCGATATAGCCTGATCGGATGTTTGATGTCATAGGCACCCCCTGGTTACACCGCTTGTTTTCCGAGATACGCAAAAAATAGGCCAAATGCCGCGCCGGATTATCCATATTTTTTAAACAACAATTTCAGTTGCTTAGTGAAATCCCGGGATGCGAAGAGGGTGGTGGAAATTCAGTAATTTATCGTTTCATTCAATCATACCGGATCAACTGCACGAAACATGCCGGAGCCAGATTGGCGGTCAGGAGTCCGGTTCCAACCCATGTTCCTTGATGCGCCTTTCCAGACGCGGCCTGCTGATCCCCAGAATATCGCAGGCTTGTCCCTTGTGCCAACCGGTGCTTTGCAGCACGCTTTCGATGTGATCGCGTTCCAGGTCTCTAAGCGAGCGTGCCTGTGCCGGGGATGGCGATTCCCCCCGAGTTGCGGAAGGTTCAGGCTTTCTATTTTCCGAATTCAGAATTCCAGGAAGCTGTATATCGTTCAGGCTATCGCCGGGCGCCATGACGACGGCCTTGATAAGGGCGTTTTCAAGCTGGCGGATATTGCCCGGCCAGGTGTAGGCCATAAGCGCGTCCATGACCTCGGCGGAAACACGCCGGACCCCCTTGCGTATATCCTTGTTGATTTTCTTTAGCAGATATTCCACCAGCGCCGGAATGTCTTCGCGCCGTTCGCGCAACGGCGGCAACGAAATGCTCACCACGTTCAAACGGTAGTACAGGTCTTCACGAAAGGCGCCGGCGGCCACCCGTTCGGTCAGATTGACGTTGGTCGCGGTAATGAACCGGGCCTCGCTGGTCATCAACTGACCGCCGCCGACCGGCGTATATTCACGTTCTTCCAGAAGCCGCAGAAGTTTGCCCTGCATGCGCGGCGACAGTTCGGCCACCTCGTCAAGGAACAGCGTGCCCCGTCCGGCCATGGCGACCTTGCCTTTGCGCGCGCTGACGGCCCCCGTAAAGGCGCCCCGCTCATGGCCGAACATTTCGCTTTCCAGCAGCGTTTCCACCAACGCCGCGCAGTTCACCGGAATAAAGGGCTGGTTTCGTTCGGGACTTGCGTTGTGGATGGCGCGCGCGACCAGTTCCTTGCCGGTCCCCGACTCTCCCAGAACCATCACCGTAACCCGCCCCTGCGACACCATGCCGATGGACTTGAAAACCTCTTTCATGGCATAGCTGCGCCCGATGATGGTCGATCGCACGTCGCCGGAACCAAGTTCCAGCGCGTCATCCGTTTCTTCGTCACGGACGACAACCGCCCGGTCGATGGCCGTCTCCAACTCCTCCAAATCGATCGGTTTGGCGATGTAATCCGTCGCCCCGCCCTGCATCGCCGCGATGGTATTTTCCATATCATGAAAGGCGGTAATCATGATCACCGGTATGTTGGGGTAGCGTTCGCGAATTTCACGCAGCAGCGAAAGTCCGTCGCGCCCCGGCATGTGAATATCGGAGATGACGATATCGGCCACTCTGTCAGCCAACATCTCCAGGCCGCCATCGGCACCATTGGCGGTGCGGACGTCGAACCCACGCGTCCCGAAATGCAGCTTCAGGGTCCGGCAACTGGCGTCGTCGTCATCAATAATCAACATACTGGGCATGGCGTTATTATCCTTCTTCCGCGCTCGTCGGCAAGGTGAACGTTACGGTGGTTCCCTCATCAACGACAGACTCGATCAGGATCGTGCCGCCATGCTGCGTGATGATCCGTTTAGCAATAGCCAGCCCCAATCCCGTCCCCTTGGCGCGGGTCGTGAAGAAGGGCTCAAAAACCTGCTCCAATTCCGCGGCCGGAATTCCGGACCCGGTGTCGCGCAAACGCACCTGCAGCAGCATCCCCGGCGCATCCATCAACAGGTGAGTATCAAATTCGAGTGTGCCGCCGTTCGGCATGGACTTGAGCGCATTGTCGGCCAAATTGTGCAGCACTTCGGTCATGCGGAGCCGGTCGCAATAGACCATCGGCAATCTGCGGTTGCGAGGGTGAATGACCTCGACCGACCGGGCCTTCGCCGTATGAGTAACCGCAACAAGGGCGTCGTCGATCAACTCATCGATATCATGCCAGTCCGAGCGCAGTTTTTCGGGTCGGGCGAAATTGAGCATGTCCTTCATGATTTCTTCCATGTAATGGACCTGATCCAGACCCATTCGGCAATGCTCGCCTTCCACGTCCTCATTCGCTGAATGCCGCCGCGATAGAATCTGCAAATTCATTTTCACCGTCGACAGCGCATTGCGTAAATCATGGGCGATCATGCTGGCCATCCGGCCCATGGCGGTCAGGCCTTCGGTTTCCGCTATTTCACGGGTCCGGGCAGCGACTTCCTTTTCCAATTGTTCGCGGTAGCTTCGCGCCAGGGTAATATCCCGATGCACGCCCAACATCGCCACGGTTTTTCCATCCTCGCCAAAGATCGGGCTGACCGTAAGATCCACCGGATAGGTCTCTCCGTTTTTGCGCCTGTTCCACATTTCGCCACGCCAGGCCTCGCCACGTTTCATGGCGGCCCACAGTTTTTCATGGGTATCGCGAGGGGTGTGCTTGGTTCCCAGAATAGCGGGCGTTTTGCCAAGAACCTCTTCGGCCGAATAACCGGTGACGTTGGTGAAAGCCGGGTTGGTGTAGTAAATCACACCATCCGGATCCGTCATCACAATGGCGTCTGTCGCGTCGAACACCGCTTGGGCAAAGGCCTGCAATTCCTCCTGCGAGGCACTGACCCTCTCTGCCATACGGTTAAATTCCGTCGCCAGCAGGCTGATCTCCGCGGCGCCCGATACACGTACCGGGTTTTTCAGGTCGCCGCTGGCGACACGCCGCACGCCGTCTTGAAGTTCCTTCAAAGGTGCCGTAACCCGCCAGGCTATCAAGGCGCCGCACAGGCCAATAACCAGTACGCTGATCCCGCCGATTCCGGCGAACGTGCCGAGCGAATTTCTCAGTGCGTGATAGCTTTCATCCGGTGACTGGGTAACGATGACGCTCCAGGGCGGCAGATTGAACCGTGCCCGCGCCGTGTTGACATCCCCCATAGGGGCGACACAGGCCAATCGCTGCCACAGTTCCCTTGGCGCACCCGAAGCGATCGGCACCCAGTAGGGGAGGCTCGCCTGATCTTTTGCCGCCGCCCCGACACCACCGATTCGCAGCAATGTGGGCTTTGGGCGGCTTTGCGACATGGCGCGAATCAGAAATTGATATGGCGGCCCGGTTAGCGGAACACCCGCGTAATCGACAATGAAGGATTCGCCCGTCTCGCCAAAGCGGACATTTTTTTCGTCCGGGGCGATCGCCTCAAAATCATAGACAGCCCGAACGTAGCCGATGATTTCGGTACCGCCCCAGATCGGCAAGACGATGCTAAAAGCCTGCGTCGACCGATTCAGCTGCATGTACGAAAAATGGGTCCGGGCGGCAACGACGGACTTAAACCACGCTTGCCCGCTGGCCACCCTCGCAATTTTCGTATCGCTGGCACCAAGCAGGATGCCATGCCGATCATAGACAGCAAGGCTCCTTATCTCCCGTGGATGCAAGCCCGCCAACACCGACAACCGATACGACAAACGAGGGTGCAGCACACCCGCCCGGCTCTTCTCGGGCAACGCGGACCATTGCCGTTGCAACCGCGCTTTCCGGGCGGCGATCCATTCCGTGGGTCTGTTGTGGTAAATGGTATCGGCTTGCAGTCCGACATCCGTGGTCAGCACATCGCCGGCGATATCCCCCACCGCCGCGCGGTGCTTTTGAAAGCTCGTGTTATATTCGCTGACCAGGCGGCTGCCGATCTGGCAATAGGTTTGCCCCAGGGTTTCCTGAATCGAGGTCAGCCCCGACATATAAATCACCACGATGCCCATACCGACGGCGACGATGGTAGACAGAATAAACCAGAAAATAAGCTGCTCGCGCAGGCTCGGAAACGGCCGGGTCATAGGCAACTGGCCTCGATCTCTGCTTTCAGGCGTAACCGATAGGCGGTCACTGCTTCGCCGTCCCCACGGGGCACCAGAAACAACAGTTTTGCGGCAATAATGTAGGCGCGGCGCTCGCCATCCGTCACCGGATCGCTTTCTTCGATGATCCGCACCACCCGGTCAACGTGCGCCTGCGGATCATCGCAATATCGGGTAAGCAAGGTATTTTCCGCCCGCCATTCCGCGAACTGAAAAAGGCCAAACAGGACGGCGGCCGCGACCACAAACACCGCTGCGAACCACACCAACGGCGACGGCCTCGCCGCCACCGTATGTCTCATCGCCAGTCCTCCGGCTCGCACGGATTATTTGACGGCTGGACGGGGGCCTTCGACATATTAAATCCTTCAAGCGCGCCAACAGACGACGGAGCCTCGCATGAAGTTTAACCATATATATATCTCCTGCACAAAATCTTCCACTCAAAAGCAGGGAAACGCTCTAATCTTTCGCCGGAGCTTCAATGAGGCGGGGATTCAGGCCGATCGCAAAAGCCCCGCACCCGATCCCCAACACCGTAACGGAAATCAGCAGCAGCTTCGCATATTTGTGGGCGATGCCGAAGGTCGGTTGGATCAGGTCGATCTGTCCTCCGGATTCAAGAAAGTAGAGTGACGCGCCGCTCAGGGCGGCGACAAAGGCGACGCTAAACGCCCATGGCGCAATGTCCCGGTTTAGCCAGATGCTGAAAATCACAACGGGGGTCAGAAACATCGAGGCCGTGCCGCTGACCGCGACGGCGGAGAATAAATCCCTGGATCCAAAGAACAGGAAAAGCAGCCCTCCCAGCAAAAACAATACCATACTGATGCGACCGTTTCGCGTCGTTGCCGAGCCCATGTTCATGTCGATAATGGTCAGCTTTGAGGCGCTGGAAAATGTCGAATCCAGAGTCGAAATAGCGGAGATAATCAGGGCCATGTTGAACAACATCATGGTGCCTTCGCCAACCAGACGAGTCAGGGTGCGGACCATGTCCTCGCCGCCCGTTTTCATCACGCCCGCGTAGACTCCCAGAAGGCCAAAGGCGAGAATACAGGCGATGCTTATCCAACAGGCGTGCAGGAAGCTCTTTCGTGTCGTCGTGCGGTCCGCCAGAAAGCCGCGGTCCATCATCACCGGGTCATGTAGCGGATAGCTCCAGATTTGCAGAAATGCGACGACCAGAAGAATCCAGCCCGGCGATGTCATATCGGGGCTGGTAGCCAGTATTTCCGGCAGGTCGAAGCCTTGCGCGCCCGACACCCGGACCAGTAAAACCGCCAGCACCCCCACAAGAATAACCGTCTGCAACACATCGGTGCGCAAGGAAGCGCTCAGCCCCCCCATCATCGAATAGCCCAGCGTCAGAAGGGCGATAGCGATGATCGCAATGGTGTACGGCACGGTTCCCGCGACGCCAAAAACGATCCCCACCACCAGTAAATTGGCGAAGACCTCGCTGAGCAGACGGACCACGACGACGACATTGTAGGCCCCAACCCCCTGTTTTCCGAACCGGTCACGCAGAAAATCCTGCACGCCTGGATAGCCATGCCGGAAACGAATCCCATCGACAATCCATGCCCCTGTCAGGAAGGACAGGTAATAGGCCGCGTAGGCCAGCGTTCCGGCGATGCCGTAATAATACCCGAGGATTGCCGCATTCATCAGAGAGCGCGCGAAGACCCAGGTGGTGACTTGCGACAAGGTCAGGGTGATCAGACCGGGCGCCGCGCCATTCTCGGAAAAACCGCGAAAGAAGCCATCCGTCGTGCGAACGCGCGGGGAAAGGAAAAAACTGGCGAGCAAAATGACGCCCAATGCGGCAACTAGAATTTCGTACATAAGTATTCTCGTCAAAGGAGGTGGGACACCGGTCGCTGAACGTGTTACTGGAAAATCGGGTAAGGGCTGACCAGCGAAAACATCGTCGATGGAATAGTTTCACTGCCCCGACGACACAACAAATCAATTTCCTGTGAGGCGTTTCCGTTCCGGGGGCTGCCCGGCACCCTGCCTAAGATTACCTAGGCCACGAACGATGCCGCCGGCACGATCTGCGATGACATGCCTGTGCCCGGTGCGACCGACCGGGCCGTGCTATCAATCAGAAATTCGATAGCATGGCGATCCATCCCACCGATCCTTACGCATTTCGAAAAGGAATGGCCGCAGCCTTCCAGTTCCCGGAATTCATATCGGGTATCAAGGCCGCGACGGCTTGCCGCGGCCCGCATCGCGGCGACCCAATGTTGACCGCGCGCCGACCGGGTCAATCCCTGCTGCCGGTCTATCCGGGGAGACTTGTTAAGGGCATCGTCACGCTCGCGGTCCTTCGAGCCGACAATTACCGCCATCGGAATGCGCAGCACTTTTTCCGCTGATAACCCGAATCCGCCAAGTCTGGAATCGGCGCCCAGCCCCCGCGGGTAGCGCGTATCCGGATCTGGAAATGTGTACCAACCGGATGCACCAAGCACCGCCGAGCGAACCCGTTCAGGATGCGCCATGGCATACCGATGTACAAATTGTCCGCCGCCCGAATATCCAAACATGAAAATGCGGTCGGTTCGGATACTCGTGGCCAGTGTTACCTCGTTCAGAACCGCATTCAGCGCGAAATCCGATCGAGGGCCTCCGCCTTTTCTGGCAACGCCAAGCTGCTGATATTTCGGAAATATATTCGGCGAGAACAGGGGGGCGACGACCGCCCAACCCAGTCGGTTGCAATATCGGCTGAAGGTTCGCACGTGCTTTCGCGCGTTGCAGGATATACCATGCACCGTAACCAGCACCGGCGTGTTCTCATTAACCGTATCGGGCAGCGCCACAAAGTAATTGGCGCCCGGCCATTGTTGGCACATTCGATAGCCGATCCTCGGCCGCGCCGGCAATTTCTGGCCAGGATTAGCGGTTACGGATTTCGGCATACGATCACCGCAGCCCTGAATTTGGCTCACACCGTTCACTGGTTGGGGCATCTGATCCTGTTCCGCCTGGATTGTTTCTACGCGACGAACGCGAGCGCGCGATGCAGCAGCAGGCGCGTTGGTCCGTCTCGCTGCATAAGAATACTTGGCGGGCCCTGTTCGATAATCGTGCCATCGGCAACGTGCCAGATTACATCCGCACGCGAGATCATCTCCGGGCGGTGACTGACGAACAGCACCGTACCCGTATAGTCCCTTAAAATCCCGTCGATCAGTCGGCTCGATTCAGGATCCATGTTGGCATCCACCTCGTCCAGCAGGAGAATTCGGGGAGCCCCGAGGAGCGCCCGGGCGAGCGCGATGCGTTGACGCTGTCCGGGCGAAAGGTTAAGGCCGCCTTCAACCACGCGCCCCTCCATACCGCCGGGAATCGTGGCAAGAACATCATCGACACCGCACAGCGCATTTACACGAAGGACTTCTTGTTCATCCGCCCTGGGACACCGGTAACGAATGTTCCGTCCGACCGTCCCCCGCATAAGCGGCAGGTCGGGACTTACCACCCCTATCGTTGCGCGGATCGAGGTCGCGCTGTAGTCGTGAATGCTGTTGCCATCGATCAGGACATCACCGGACATCGGTTCAATCAGTCGGGCGACCAGGGACAGCAGGGTCGATTTTCCCGCCCCGTTCGGACCGACAATGGCGACCACAGAGCCCGGATTGGCCGTTGCGTTGATTTTGCTCAGAACAGTCTCGAACTCGACATCCCTAAATGCGACAGCACCCGAACCGTCCGGAAGTGCCGGCGCAGGGGTGTCGAGATCGACCGATGGTCGGGTGCCGAGAAATCCAGTGATGCGGCCCAAAGCGACCGTATAACTGTGCCAATATTCGTGGACTCGCCCCAGATCTCGCAGGGCCGGCGTTAGTATGCCCAGCACGGATAAGGCAGCAGCGATCGCGCCGAGCGTCGCTCGACCCTGGCCAACCTCATAGGCGCCAACCGCAAGAATGCCCGCCACTGAAATACCTTTTGTCGCTTCCGTCAGGCCCCGTAGCGCGCCGATCACACGGGCACGACCGATCATGGCATCCCGCAAGTTACTACTTCCACGGGCAATTCGGTCACGCTCCCGGCGTACTTGAGAGAACATCTGAATTACCGACATCAAGGTAATTCGTTCACTGATATCCCCCGCCAGACGAGCCCGCAGACGACGCGATTGCCGAGCCGCCGCCTGCAATTTCCGGCCCATGGCAAAAGCGGCACCGCCGGCAACAAGAAGAATCACACCGATCGTCAGGGCCAGCGCAACGTTAATAACAGAGAGTGCAGCCAAGGACACAATGGTGGTAATCACCGCTACGGTAAGGCGGGAAAGCCCCAGGCTGACCCACTGCCGTAATGCCGTCAGATCGCCGATGAAACGAAGCAAGTGTCCGCCCCGACTGCGGTCCTGCATGTCGCGCGGCGTCAGAGACCCAAGACGATCATAGAGCGTCATACGAACGTCATGAACGTAATGTTGGCCAAGACCCTCGGCGACAACGCGTTCGCTACGACGCAGCCACGCCAACAGGACAGCGATCACAACCAACGCCGCCACCGCCAATGCCTCGGTTGACATACCTTCCGATGCCGGCACGGCCCTGATTTCATCAAAAACACGCCGGACGATAAAAGCCGTGGCGGCGCCGATGCCGGCCTGAGCAAAAGCGACCCCACACAGCTTGGCGAAAATAATGCGGCGGGAGCGCGTCAGGGGACTTGGAATTTGCATGTCGCCTATCCGTCCGTCGTCGCTACGGCGTCACCTGGGCAGGCTGCCCCCCAACCATCCATCCGATGTTCCGGGAATTGAAGACACCTTGGCCCCGGTTGTCCGACTTTCTGGTCATATCCTTGATCGCCACATCGCCCATTACAGGTGTGGCATCGGCATCGGGCAACCAGCGTGCTGAGGCCAAGTCCTTCGAGGTGACGACCGGCACGCCAATAACCTGTCTGGCCTCCTGCATGGCAAGCGGCGAGGCGGTCATGGCGCCACCGACGGCGAGGACGGTATGTCCGAGTTTTTCAAGATGCTGCACGCCAGCCAAAGCGCCAAGCGCATCGCCGGCTGCAAACAGCAGGCCGTCACATCGGCCCCGGAATTCACCGGAATTGATCAGCGCCGCCGTTTCGGTTTGATACAAACCGTCGGCGACTTCGATCACGATCACATCGACACCCTGTTCGGTGAGATGGTCCGTCAGCTCCACAAAAATTTGCTCGACGCGCTCGGTGGATAAACCGAAAGTCGATGGCACGCCGGCGTCCGTGAAATCCAGGACGATATCGGCGCCTGCATCAGCAACAAACCAGCGATCGCCACCGGAACCCGTGCCGGTAACCTTCACCGCGCCGACACGTAACCCTTTCTTCTTAAAGCCTCGCACCAGATTACCGGCGCAGGTTGTTTTGCCGGCATTCATCATCGTGCCAAGAACGGCGACGGTCGGCGCCCTGCGGCTCAACCTGGCGCTTTGCGGTATCGCCCAATCGCCCAGATTGAGACAGCGGCCATTTGCATCGGCAAGCAATCCAAGCGGCAACAGAGCCGTCGGATGTTTCATTTTTTCATGTTTGAGCGTGCACGCCGCGGCAACGCCACCGGCCGCCACCAGGTCACACGGCCCGAGATCGTCCGGCACATGGGCCTTAAACTGATCGGGAGCATAGCGCGCGCCATAGCAAACAACGACCTCGTCTCCTTCGTGCAAAATTGCCTTCCGGCCGGTCGCCAACTCGATACGCGGGTGCTGGCCAATTTTTTCGACCTGCGCGAGCACAACGTCACCGGCCTTCGGTTCGTAGCTGCCCGTCAACAGCCGTGTCGCTGTCGCGAGGTTGACGCGCCGGGTCGTGTAGGCGGCTTTCGCACGCGCCAGGCGCTCCGGCGCCAACGAAATCCCGGAAACCTGCGACGGCGCGGCCCGATCTTGTTCAAACGCACTCTTGGGTGTCATAAGTTGTCTCCTTTTTAATAAGAACGGCAACTGGCGGGTTCCGCTCTTGGCAACCCGCCCGCCTCACGCGGTAGGCTCCGACGCTGAACGCCAAGAGTGCAAACGCATGAATTACGATACAAGATCCGAAAGGCGACCTGGTATTGGATCACCCTTCGAAATATTGTTTTTTGGTATTATCAGGCCGAACCTGTCTGGAACCTTAAAAGTGCAAAAGATTTTGCATCTACCCCGACATCGCCTGAAGTCGCATCATCGTCGCATCATCAATCACGATGCCGTCGTTGACGGACCTGCGGCGTGCCCTGGCCTTTGACAGGCCGGGGATGTGAACCTTGTAATCTTGCGAAAGGCGCTTGAGTTGCCGGGCCATGCGACCGGCAAAACTCGGGTCAGCCGGCATCGGATTGATCGCCAGGACAAACAAGCCGGTGGCCGGGCATTCATTGCCGCTAACAAATGAGGGCGCGTCAAGAGACCAGTTTGCGCCGGTAAGCCCGCCCGCCAACACATCAACCATCAGGGCAATATTGGCCCCGCGCGCGCCACCGAAGGCGAGCATGGCGCCGGCCAGGGCCGCTTTCGGGTCGGTGGTCGGTTGGCCGTCTTTATCGACCGCCCAATCAAGCGGGATGTCGTCACCGCGTTCGGCGGCTGCCCGAATATTCACGTACGCGGTGGCGCTGGAAGATTGATCGATCAGCAGGGGCGGGCCATTGTCCTGTGGCGCGGAAAACGCTATCGGATTGGTACAAAAAACCGGGCGCGTCGCGCCAGACCCAGCCAGCAGGGGTGAACCGTTGGTTGCGGCAAAACCCAGCAAGCCGGCTTCGGCAATCCGCAGGGCGAAGGTACCGAGCGGACCACAAAGCGTCGTGTTCTTTTGCAGGAAAACGCATAACCCCAGTTGGCGCGCCCCGGCAATGAGGTCGTCATAGGCTTGATCGAAACCGGTTTGCGGCAGGCCGCCATTCCCATCGACATGAATCATGGCGGGTGCGGGATTGGAAATGGTTGGCACGGCGACGCCGTCAATACGACCGGCGGCCAGACCATCCGTATAGTCGAAAATATGCGCCACGCCGACATTCCGCTGTCCGAGTTCTTCAGAAAGCACCGTCTGACGAGCCAGCGCCGCCGCGTTTTCAAAAGAAAATCCCGCCGCCGTCAATGCCCGCATCAACGCATCATACAGGGCATCGCTTGTCAGTGTCGCCATGGTTCAAATCTCCAATGCGATCCGTCGGCCATCATAGATGGCATAGGGTGCCTGACGCGGCGCGACACCGTCGCCAATGGCCCTGAAGGAAACACCGCGACTGTCCAGATCCCGTGCCAGACCGTCAAACGCCATATTGGTGGTGGCGGTGACAAGGGTGTCGGCCGCGACCACGCGTTGCTCACCGGTGAGAAGGGAGACGATGCGCACGCCCGACCCAGTCCATTCCAGGATGGCGCTTTCGGTGATAAAGTCAACGCCCAGCAGCGCCAGATTTTTGCGCAGCGGAAAGTCCGCCGCCGCACGCTGTAGTTCCTTGCCGACGAGCGCATCCGGCGTCACGATTGTCACCGCATGGCCGTCCTCCGCAAGTTTCCAGGCCGTGCCGCAGCCTTTCCAGTTACCGCCTTCATCAAGCATGACGACGCGTTTACCCGGCCGGGCCTGACGCGCCAAAACCTCTTCGGCGGCAAATACGTGGCCATTTTCCAGCCCCGGCAATTCATCGACCCCTGGCAGCGCCTTTTGGAAACCTGTACCGACGGGAAGTGAACCGGTGGCGAGAATTATTTGGTCCGCGGTCTCGTCGATCACATCGTCGGCTTCCATGAAGGTGTTAAGGCGAACCTCCACCTTCAATTTGGCCAATTGCCGTTCATACCAATCGATCAGGTCTATAACCTGACCCCGGCGTGGCTGCTCGCCCGCCAGGCGGAAAGCACCACCCAGGCGCGACCCCGCTTCGACCAAGACTACCCGATGGCCTCGCTCCGCGGCCACCCGCGCCGCTTCCAGACCGGCCGGGCCGCCGCCGACGACGAGAATCTTCTTCGCCGCGCCGGCGGCACTGAACCGGTCGCCGCCCCACTCCCACTCGCGACCGACCGACGGATTGACGACACAGGAAATCCAGTAATCCCGCGACCGCCGGCCCCAACACATTTGATTGCAGGATAGACACCCGCGAATGTCTTCCGGTCGGCCGTCCCGAGCCTTCCTGACAAGATGAGGATCGGCGATCTGACCGCGCACCAGCGAAACAAGATCGCTCGCTCCTTCGCCCAGCACCGCTTCGGCGTTTTCGGGGGTTCGGATATGGGCCTCGGCGGTTACCAGAGCGTGCCGGACGGCGCCTTTCAAAACCCGGGCGAGGTCGCCCCCCATCTTTTCAGGATACAGAAAGGTCGGCATCAGCTTGTAGAAGTCAAAATACCCGCCGACCCCGCAGGTCACATAGTCCGCCAGTTGGTCTTGATCATGCAAGGCGACGATTTCCGCCATTGCTTCGCGCGACAGCATGACATCGACATCCGGTTCGTCGCTGACCGAAAGGCCGATAATGAAATCGTCGCCGCAGACGGTGCGGATGCGCGACATGATCTCGCGGGACATGCGCGTCCGGTTGTCCAGGCTGCCGCCCCATTTGTCATCACGGCGGTTGGACCAGGGAGTCCAGAACTGATCGAGGATGCTGTGATACGCGGCCCACACTTCAACGCCGTCAAAACCGGCCGCATGACAACGCCGCGCGGCCTGAACGAAACCGTCGATGGTTTCTTCGATTTCCCTTTCCGTCATGGTGTGACTGCCGTCGCTGTCGTGATAGCTCGGCAAGCCCGACGCCGACCAGTTGGCGTGAAAGGAATTGTCGGCGTCGCCATGCTGGCCGACATGATAGAGTTGCTGGATGGCGACGGCGCCGTGCTCCTTGATCGCCTCTGTCAGTTTCCTGAAATATGGAATAACGCGATCATCCGAATGTCGAAAGTTTCCGCGTGTCAGAACCGCCGCAGGATGAACAGGCATCGGTTCCACGACAATCATTGCCGCCCCGCCCATTGCCCGTTCACGATAGTAAGCGAGATGCTGTTCCGCCGGCAGGCCATTGACCGCCATGTTCGTGGTGTGCGCACCGAAGACAATACGATTTCGCAAGGTCGTGTGGCGCAATGCGACCGGCGCGAAGATGTGCGGGAACGTCATCAAATGTCCTTCACCAGCCTTAGCGCATCGTAAATTGCCGCATGGGTATTTCGCGCGGAAACGGCGTCGCCGATGCGAAACAGTTGGAACGCGCCGCCCGGATTGCCGTTCACCGTTTGGGGGCGTCCGGCGATCAGGGCGTCGGTATCGACGGCGCCGAGATTTGATGAGAGCGGCTTCAATTCGAAATACAGCTCATCCAACGGGATCGTGCCGTGGTTAATGACGACCTGATCAAAGCTGCGTTGCTGACGCAGGTCGCTGTAGTCGCTGCCGATAGAGGCGTTCAATCGATTGCCGTCCTGCGTTACGCCTTTTAGACGATAGGTGACGGTGAAGGTGACATCCTTGTCCTGCAGGGCGCGCATATAAGGGACCAGATTCAGTGCCATCACGTCCGGCGCGAAGCTTCTGTCCGGTGTCATGATTTCGAGCCTGGCGCCGGTTTCGGCAATTTTTTCAGCAGCCAGTAAGCCGGCGTGATCCCCCGCATCGTCGTAAATGAGCACATCCTGTCCGGGTTTGACATCGCCGGAAATGATGTCCCAGCTTGAGACGACAAGGTCGTTGCCCGCTTCGAGAACTTCCGTATGGGGCAAGCCGCCGGTGGCGACGATGACCACATCGGGAGTTTCACCCAGGACGTCATTGGCTTCGGCCCACGTGTTGAAGCGAAAGTTGACATCCCGTTTCAGGCATTGGGACAACCGCCAATCGATGATCGAGATCATCTCTCGGCGGCGCGGGTTTTGCGCGGTCAGGCGGACTTGCCCGCCGGGGTCGGCCGCCGCTTCGAAGACGGTGACCGAATGGCCCCGTTCGGCGGCGACGCGCGCCGCCTCCAGACCGGCCGGACCGGCCCCGACAATGACCACTTTCCGAGCCACGTCGGCGGGCGGAATGTCATGCGGCATGGTCAGTTCGCGCCCGGTTGCCGCATTATGCATGCACAACGCATCGCCCGCCTGATAGATGCGGTCGAGGCAGTAGGTGGCGCCGACGCAGGGACGGATATCATCCTCCCGTCGTTCGACGATCTTGCGGACAATATGGGGGTCCGCCATATGGGCGCGCGTCATCCCGACCATATCGAGAAGGCCCGACGCTATGGCATGGCGCGCGGTCGCGACATCGGGGATGCGGGCGGCATGGAATGTCGGCATGCCGGTCGCCTTGCGGACTTCGCCTGCGAAATCCAGATGCGGGGCACTCTTCATTCCCTGCACGGGGATAACGTCGGTCAGTCCCGGGTCGGTATCGATATGGCCGCGAATGACGTTCAGGAAATCGACCAGACCGCTGGCTTTCAGCAGCCTGGAAATCTCGATACCTTCTTCGGCATCAATGCCGCCTTCGCAATCTTCATCGGCGGTATAGCGAATGCCGACAATGAAGTCATTGCCGACGCGGGCACGAACCGTGCGCAGCACGTCCATCGTAAAGCGCAGCCGATTTTCCAGCGAGCCGCCATAGGGAGCATCGAGCGTATTGGTGAGGGGCGACCAGAACTGATCCATCAAATGGCCATAGGCCTGCAATTCAATGCCATCGAGGCCGGCGGCCTGCATTCGTTCGGCGGCGTCGGCGTAATCCGAAATGATCCGGCTGATATCCCAGTCTTCGAGCTTTTTCGGAAATGCGCGGTGGGCCGCTTCGCGTTCGTGGGAAGGCGAGACGGCGGGCAGCCAGTCGCCCTTGTTCCAGCCGGTGCGGCGGCCGAGATGGGTAAGCTGGATCATCACCGCGCAGCCATGTTCATGGCACGCCTCGGTGACCTTCCTCATCCAGGGCACCACCTCGTCCTTGTAAGCGAGGATGTTGTTGAAAACCGGGGGACTGTCCTTTGAAACCGCCGCGGAACCGGCGGTCATGGTCATCGCAACGCCCGCTTTCGCTCGTTCTTCGTGGTAGGCCCGATAGCGATCCTTCGGCATGCCATCCTCGGGATAAGCAGGCTCATGACTGGTGATCATGATGCGGTTTTTAAGGGTCAGGTGTTTTAGCGTATAGGGTTGCAGCAATGGATCGCTCGACATTGTTCTCTCCCATCAGGATCAGGCGATCTGCGTATAATATCAATCTCGACACCTATGTCAATTTAATCGACACTTATGTCAATATAAATTGCGCGCTCAAAAAATTTCTGTTAACCGATAGGCCTATGGGAACAGTTGTCACGAAGAAACAGAATGGCTGGCGGGGGTCCGAGGACCTATGGCTTGATGCGGCCTATGCGATGCTGGTGGAATCCGGTGTCGAATCGGTGAAGGTGATGCCGCTCGCCAAAGCGCTGAACATGTCTCGTACAAGTTTTTATTGGCATTTCGAGGACCGGGACGCGCTTCTCGATGCTCTCATCCAACGCTGGAAAGAACAAAACACGAGGAATCTGGTGGCGCAGACCAAAGTGTACGCCGAAACGATCACCGAGGCTGTCCTGAACCTGTTTGATTGTTGGGTAAATCCAGACCTGTTTGATGCCAGAATGGATTTTGCGGTCCGCAATTGGGCGCAGCGGTCATCCCACCTGAAAAGCGTACTGGAGCAAACGGATCAGGAAAGAATAGCGGCCATCCGCGCCATGTTTGTTCGTTTTGGCTTTGACGAAAAGCAGGCCGATATCCGTGCCCGTACGGTCTATTACACGCAGGTCGGCTACATATCGATGATGATCGACGAGCCGATATCCGACCGCCTCGAGAGGATGCCGACGTATGTGGAAACGTTTGCCGGGCGCTATCCGAGCGAGGTCGAAATCGCCCGATTCATGGCGCGGCACCGGGACGGCTGAACAACCCGCTCCGCTGTTCCGGGACCTTATACCAAATTGCACTAATAATGACCCATAGAGATCGCGTCCGCAGCCCGTCGGGCAGGAGAGAAGCTGCAGGCGATGTTGATCATCGTCAAGGCTTTTCGACGCACTCCGACGGGCTGCGGACGTGACCGGAACGGCGGCCTCACAAGACTTTTGGACGTCGCCGCCCCCATCTTGCGATACACCGCATCGCTGCGCCGTGCACTCCTCGCCAAAAATCTTGTGAGGCCGTCTCTATGAGTCATTATTAGTGCAACTTGGTATTACCCACCCGCCGGTTCAAGCAAGACATCGTTGACGTAAAGTTTCGTCCACTGTGGAGGGAATCGCAGGAATCCTTTTTCAGAAGGAATCGGCCGGGCCTCTGGAATTTTGATTTTAATGTTATGTCCGGCGAATCTGACCGTGACGACCCGGAAATTCCCAAGATCCCTGACGTCCAGAATTGGCACCTCAATCGAATCGGACGATGCGTCATGTCCGAATTCGAGAAATTCAGGACGAATGCCGATTGCCAGTTTACTACCGGGGGCAACCTCGATGCCCGCGAATTTCAGCATCCGAATTCTTTCGTCGCCAACCATCACGGCATCCCCGCCGAGACGGCAGGGCATGAAATTCATCGCCGGTGATCCGATAAAATATCCGACAAAGGTGTGCCGGGGCTTCTCGAAAAGCTCCTGCGGGGTGCCGACCTGGACAATTTGACCATCCTGCATCACCACCACCTTGTCGGCAAAGGTCAAGGCCTCGTTCTGATCATGCGTCACCAGAACCATGGTTTGGTTATAGGCGTCGTTGACTTCCTTAAGCATGCGCCTGAGAAGCCATTTCAGATGAGGGTCGATAACCGTCAACGGCTCGTCGAGCAAGATCGCGGCAACGTCGTTACGGACCAGGCCGCGGCCCAACGAAATCAGTTGTTTCGCATCGGCGCTCAAGTTGGTTGCCGGACTTTTCAGTTGACCGCCAAGGTTCAAAAGATCGGCGACCTCGCGGACCCTGCGATCAATTTCAGCCCTTGGAAGTTTGCGGCAGCGAAGCGGAAAGGCAAGGTTTTCGTAGACAGTCACGTTCTTGTAGATAACCGGGAACTGGAACACCTGCGCGATATTTCGCTTCGCGGTCGGCTGATCGGTCATATCCACGCCACCAAACAGCACCCGCCCTTCGGACGGCCTGATCAGGCCTGAAATAATATTCAACAGTGTCGTTTTGCCGCAACCGGAAGGGCCAAGCAATGCATAGGCGCTGCCGTCATCCCACGTATGCGTCATCGGCCGCAGGGCATAATCCTCAGGCTTTTCCGGAGTACCGGAATAACAATGCCCGATACCATTTAGATCAATTCTCGCCATCTGGCTTACTCTTCCTCTTCCGCTGAACCGCCGCCGGTATTCAACATTGGCGCGGCGGCCAGCACCCCTTGTTCATCAAAAGCAAAAAGATAGTCCGGACTGAAATAGACCGGAATATGCTGCCCCAATGAATGAGTATGAACACCATCTTCCTGAACCACCCACGAGACGTCATTATGGCGAATGTGCACAAAGGTTTCAGATCCATTGATTTCACCCAGTTCGACCCTCGCCTCAAATTCCGCATCGGTTGCGTTTCCCCGCGACAGGCCCAGAGCGTTGGCGCGCAGGCCGAAACGGTAACGGCCATCGGTCAGACCCGCCATACAGGACCCTCGCGCAAACGCCACCCTTTGCCCCAGCGTGATGCGATCGCCTTCGATGCGTCCGTCGATCATGTTCATCGGGGGATCATTAAAAATCTTCGCGACAGTTTCCACGCAGGGACTTCTATAGACATCGTGAGTCGGGCCGGCTTGTAGTTGGCGGCCTTCATCCAGCACCACGACATTGCCGCCCAGAAGCAGGGCTTCCAATGGTTCCGTCGATGAATAGATAACAATGGTATCCTTATTGTCGGCGAAGATATTCGCGAACTCATCCCGTAGGCCTTCCCGTAACTTGTAATCAAGGTTGATCAACGGTTCGTCCAGCAACAACAGGTCGGCCCCCTTGACGAGAGACCGGGCCAGTGCCGTCCGTTGCTGCTGGCCGCCGGAGAGTTCGCCGGGTCTGCGCTTGAAAAGCTCTTCTATATGGAGCGTCTCGGCAGCGGCTCGCACCTTGCGATCGACCTCGGCCTTGTCAAGCCCCGCACGCCGCAGCGGAAACGCGATATTATCGTATATATTCATATGCGGGTAGTTGATGAACTGCTGGTAAACCATCGAAACACTGCGCTTCCAGATAGGGACCGACAAGAGGTCCTCGCCGTCCATCAATATCCGCCCGCCGGTTGGTTTATCCAGCCCCGCCAGAAGACGCAGCAGGGATGTCTTGCCCGAAAGCGTCGGGCCAAGCAGGACGTTGAAAGAGCCCTTTTCCATCGTCAATTGTATATCTTCGAGGTGGATTTCTTCGTTCACCACTTTGCCGAGGCTCTCTACGATCAACGACATGTCGGCTCACTCCCAGGGATTGCGCGGGGCTGCCAAGGCATCATCATTTGATCGCTCCCGCCAAATTGCCCCGCGACAAGTATGTCTCGACCACGAACGCCAGCACGACCAGCGGGGTCACCGAAAACAGCGCAGAAGCGCTGAGGCTCCACCATGGCGTGACCGAAGAATTAAGCGCCACCACGGCAACCGGCAGTAATTGCGTTTTGGTGAAGGTGAGGATGAATGCGAAAAAAAAGTCGTTCCAGCCAAAGATCACGCAGAACAGACCCGCAACGACCAGTCCCGGTTTGCAGTTAGGCAAAATCACCCGGAAGAAAACGCCCAGCGGGCCGCACCCGTCAAGCATCGCCGTTTCATCCAGTTCGTTGGGAATATTGTTGAAGAAGTCGACCATCACCCAGACCGCAATGGGCATCAACAGGGCGATGTAGACGAGAATCAGTCCGAGCTTTGAATCCAGCAGGCCGAAGGCCTGCAACATCAGGAAAAACGGGATCGACAGAACGATCGGCGGCATGATCCGTTGGGAAATAAAGAAGAACGTGATATCCGAATTTTTTACCGGGCCGGCTTTGTAGGAAAAACGCGACAAACCATACGCCGCCAACGTGCCCAGTACCAGACTGATGGCGCTGGCCGACAGCGTCACCGTGAGACTATCCAGAAAGGGATCAACAATGTTAATGCCCCGGCCACCGTGCTGGAATAAACCGCCCCACCCTTCCAGCGACGGTTTGTATTGCAGCCACGGGATATAGGTCGCCCCGGATACGATGCCTTCCGATGATTTGAAAGAAGTGGTCAGCGCCCACAAGAACGGTCCGATAACGAAAACCGACCACAGAAGGATCGCCGAGTACTTGAGAAAACGGTACAATCCACGCATCACACTTTGTCCTTGATAATAAAGGTGTTGGCCAGAAATTTGGCGAGGAGCGTCAGCGCGATGATCATCAACACGAGGTATGTGACCGATAGCGACGCGGCGTAACCAATCTGGAAGTCGCGAAGACCGCGAATGTAAATGTAGTAACTTGAGGTCTCGGTCGCCGTTCCCGGCCCGCCGGACGTCAACACGTACACCGTTTCCATGATTTTCGAAGCCTCAATCAGACGAATAATCAACGTCCCGATTGAAATCGGCACCATCAGCGGAAAGGTCACCATAAAAAACGTTCGAAACGGTCCGGCCCCATCGACGGCAGCGGCCTGAAAGGGCTCCCTGGGAAGCGACAGCAACCCGGCAAGCAGAAGCAGGAACATAAAAGGCGTCCACTGCCAGACCTCGACAATCATGACGCTGACCATGGCCATGCCTCCGGTCGAAAGCCAGGGAACCTGTCCCAGTCCCAGCGCCCCGATGATTTGGTTCAACGGCCCCAGGGATTCATGGAAGATGGTTCGCCAGATCACCGACATGATGACCGGCGTCGTCATCATGGGAACCAGGAACAAAACCCGAAAGAACCGCCTGCCGCGAACTTCTTTCCAGACCAGCAAGGCGAGGCCAAAGCCGAGCAAATACTCGATAACCACCGTTCCGACGGCGAGCCCGCCGAGTCGCATCAATGATTGCCAGAACCGTGTATCGACAAAAAGTCGGGCGTAATTCGTGCCGCCAATCCAGTCCAGTCCCGGGTTCATGACATCCCAGCTGGAAAAGCTGACACGAATGGTAAACAGCAACGGGAAAATAATAATTGCGACCAGAACCAGGAGGCCCGGCAGCAGAAAGATCATTTTATGTCGAGAAACAAGCACGGGCCGTCCCCTGTCCGTTATATAGTCGGCTTACGCCCCAACAACGGCAGCATCCTGCCAAGCACAGGTCGCCATTGATCGGGCATGGATCGCCAGACAAATCAAAATTTATTCAGGCGCTATTCGTAGCACATGCAGTCAGGCGTGGTGACGAGAACGTTACCGGCCCCGGGTTTTCACCAGGGCCGGTCTCATCCCTTGTCAATCAGCGCTGGTTGTCTTCCAGCGCAACCACTTTGGCATAAGCCTTGCGGACACGATCTTTGCCGATGCGATCGACAATCCGGGTCCATTCCCCGGCAACGCCATCAAGGGCTTCCTGTGGGGTTTTTTGTCCCGCCATGGCTTCCGATACGCCGGCCGCCATTGACGACATGAACTGGCCAACGCCCGGGACCCGCAAGTCGAATACGCGGTTCTTGCTATCGTCCATACCCGACAGCGTCTTGACATATGTCGAGGCTGTCTTTTTGCCCCAGCCCAGTTTTCCGGTCCAGAACTTGGCATCGAAGTGTGTCGTCCGGTACGGATTGACACCGAAACGGCCAATCTGCAAGTCATGCAGGGTATTGGCTTCGTTCGAGAAGAAGCACAGGTAATCAAAGGCCATGTCTTTGTTCTGGCTCATCTTCGAAACAGCCGATGTCCAACCCCATGTAATATATGGCGCACGGTTTGGCGTGGCGAACGTGTCCCATTTCCCGGTCCTGCGGTTCCACACCTTGTTAGAACCAGGGAGCGGTGCCGCGGCAACCTTGTTTCTGATCCGGCTGTCCTTCTGCATCGCCTGAATAAAGGCATCATCCCAGGAATAGCTGAACAGCGTCTGGCCGCCGCCGAACGAGAAGATTTCATCCCCAAGGCCAAAGTTGTTACCGCCCGGCGGCATGTATGTCTGAGCCTTGACAAACATTTCAAGCCCCTTCACGAAACCCGGGGTGTTGATCAACGGCTTCATCGTCTTCAGATCAAAGAAGAAGCCACCCTTAACGTTCGGATTTTTGGCATAGGCTGCGGCGCGACTGATGAAAGCGGAGAACATCAGGTCATCGCGTTTGACGACTTCGGCCGAACCATAGTTCTTCTTGCCGTCACCGTCCCAGTCCCAGCCGTTAAACACACGGGCGATCTCGTCATATTGTTCCCAGGTTGTCGGAACGGCGAGGTCATGACCGGTTTTTTCCTTGAATTTTTTCTGCATCACCGGGTTATCGATGACATCGGTACGGTACTTCAAGTAATGCCTGTCACCATCGACCGGATACTGGATCATGGTATCGCCCCAGGTCGCGACATCCTTATAGTTGGGGGTTACCGCCTTCATCGCGGCGGTGTTTTGATATGCCGCGGGGACCGGCGCCAGGTACGGGCTGAAATCGCCAACCCACAGCGAGCCGTAAAACAGAACATCATAAGCGTTCTGCTTGGTCTGGAACGGAATCATAATCCGTTGGAACAGATCACCGAACGGTACATGGACAACGTTCACCTTGGCCCCGGTGAGTTCTTCGAACTGGGCCGCATGCAGGTCGGTCGGCTCACCCATGACGGGAACGGCATGGGTAATGATATTAAGGGTGCGCCCGGAATAATCCTTGGCGTCGGTCGATGCGTAGGAACACTTGCCGGGAACGTCCTTGTCGATCCCGAATTTCGAATAGTCCGCAGCCGCGGCAGCCCCCGATATGGAAAGCGTCGCGATGGCGGTGCTCAACAATAACTTCTTCATCGAATTTCTCCCTGTTTTGCAGTGATGATTCGGCATTGGTTGACTTACGGTATCAGAACCGCCCGCCCCGTGAATTTGCCTTCATGCAAGTCACGCAACGCATCGTTGGCGTCGCTAAGCCGATATTCGTGGGTGTCCAACTTGACCAGACCACGATCGGCCAAGGCCATTAATTCCACCAGTTCCGGGTATGTGCCGACCAGATTTCCGACGATCGTCTTTTCCGAGACGATCATATCGAGTGCCGGCACTTCAATTTTCCCGCCATAGCCGACGATATAGTAGTAGCCGTCGTTTCGAGTTGCCGCGAGCCCCTTGGCGATGGCATCACCTTCACCGACAAAGTCGATGACGGCTTCGGCGCCGTGACCGCCGGTCAGGGCCAAGACTTCATCGACCCAGCCCGCATCGGCCTTCAGAAGATGATGAGCACCACCCGCTTGGGCCAGCTTCAGCGCCGCTTCGGAACGATCAACGACGATGATCTCCGCGGCGCAAAGGGCCGCCAGAACCTGAATTCCAATATGTCCCAATCCGCCGGCGCCAATAACGACGGCGTACTCGCCGGGCAACAAATGTTTCGCCGCTTTCTTGGCCGCCCGGTAGGCGGTCAAGCCTGCGTCGGTGTAGGGCGCAACGGCTTTCGGTTCCAGGCTTTCCGGAAGCTTGATCAAAGAACGTTCCGATGTCAGCAGGTACTCGGCATACCCGCCATTCGCATTGATGCCGGGGAACACGTTCTCTATCGCATGCATGTCGTTGCCCCGTCGGCAGGCGAGACAATGGCCGCTGGTAACCAGCGGATGAACAATCACCGCGTCGCCGACCTCGACACTCTCGACACCGCTGCCAATTTCTTCGACCCAACCGGCATTCTCGTGGCCCATAATATAGGGCAGTTCAACATCGACCTTTTCGCGCCAAATACCTTCAACGACATGCAGGTCGGTGCGGCACACCCCGGCTCCACCGATGCGAACGATCACATCGCTTGGCTTGACGATTTTCGGATCGGGAACGTCCTCATAGACAACCCACTCTGACTTTACGAGTGCTTCGTCATATTCGTGTAGTACTGCTGCTTTCATTGGCCTTGGCCTCCTGTCTGGGTCGCTTCGATGTGTTATTCCCCCTCAAAAGCAACAACCATGCCAAACCGCGCCAGGCGCGCTGATCCGTTTACTCGCCCGTTCAAATTAATAGCATTGCTCATCTTCAAATGTTACAGTACCAATTCCTGAACGTATTGATGTGAACAAGTGTTCATTAATTGAACACATCGTCAGGCAGTACATACTAAAGTAATCGTAAGAAGAATCGGGAAACCCGACACCGCGGATAACAGGAGAGGCATCCGTGCTGACATTTGATGATCGGATTAACCGCGCCCGTGTTCTGCTTGAGCACAAGGGCCGGGCCGCCAACGAATTTCTTAACGCCGACATACGGGACTCTTGGACCCGGTGCCTCGACATCGGACTCGACCCGCTTCAGGAACCGGACCACATTATGGTCGAGCGCGGTGACCTGCGGGATCTTCGCGACGAAGGCGCCGACTTGCTTCGACTGGCCCAGGCAGAAATTGAAAATCTGTATTCACAAATTTCCGGATCGAATTTCGCCATCGTATTTGCCAATCCAGACGGGACGATCCTTGAAAGTATCGCCGATGATTCATTTGGCAGCATCGCCGATTCAACGCGGATAACACCCGGCTGCGTCTGGAAGGAAAGCATCAACGGCACCAATGCCCTCGGCGGCGTTGTGCAATCGCACATGCCCAGCACGGTCCATGCGGGCGAACACTTCTTTAAGAGTTATGGCGTGTTGACGTGCGTCGCATCACCGATTTTCGATCCGATGGGAAATTTGGCTGGCATCATCGACGCGTCATCCGATTGCCGCACCCGTCAGCATCACACCCATGCGCTGGTAAAAATGTCATGCCTGACGATCGAAAACGGGCTGTTCCGGAAAGCTTTCGAAAACAAACTGATTCTGGCATTTCACAACAGACGCGAATTCCTGGGAACCCTGCAGGCTGGCTTGCTGGCGTATAACGATGACGGCACACTGATCGCCGCCAATCGGCAAGCACATTACCTGCTGCATGGCATTTCGCTGCAAACCGGAACCGATTTCAATTCGGTTTTCCAAACACCCTTCAACGCGTTCCTTAACACCAGAAACAGGACCCAGATTGCCAGCCTGACAGACCGGCATGGTAGTTCTTTCGCGGTCGCCATGTCCTTCCCGCCGGCAACCGTCAAATCCCACAGAAAACTGCAGACGTCGCCTGAGGGATCGCTGCGGGTTGGTGACGATCTGCCCCATATGGTCTGCCGTGATTCAACGATGGAAAAAATCATTGATCAGGTTGAAAAAGCGACATGGCTGTCGGCCCCGATCCACATCAGAGGCGAAACCGGCACCGGCAAGGAAATGCTGGCCCGTTTTGCCCATGTGACAAGCGGACGCCAGGGAAAGTTCATCGCCGTCAACTGCGCCGCACTGCCCGAGAGCCTGGCCGAGTCGGAACTTTTTGGATATATCGGCGGCGCTTTCACCGGGGCGGAGCGCGGCGGAGCACAAGGCCTGATCATGCAAGCCGACGGCGGCACCCTTTTCCTTGATGAAATAGGCGATATGCCGTTGCTTCTGCAAGCAACCATACTGCGCTTTCTGGATGGCTGGAAGGTTCGCCAAATTGGCGGGACGAAGGAACATCAGGTCGACATCCAGCTGGTCACCGCGACCAACTGCGATCTTGAAGAAGCCGTCTTGGAAAAACGTTTCCGGGCCGACCTTCTGTACCGCATAAATACCGTCGATGTTCGTGTGCCGCCGTTGCGTGAGCGATCCGATCTGGCCGAAATCGCGGCTGCTATTCTGGAGACCCACAAACAGTTGCCGCATCTGGAGCAAGAAGCCGCCGAGGCGCTGAGCTCCCTGCCCTGGCCAGGAAACATTCGGGAATTGAAGAATTTTCTGGTCCGCATGGCGATCGGCACCGAAGCTGGCGTCATTACATCCGAACAGGTGCATCAACAACTGGGCAAGCTTCTTGCCGGTTCAAACAACGGAAACAAGATCACCAGCCTGCACGATAAGGAACGCGACATTGTAAGGAGTGCATACGACCGCCATAACGGCAACGTGTCCGCTGTCTCCCGCGAACTCGGGATATCTCGCAACACGGTCTACAAAAAACTCAAGAAAGCCTAAGGGGCAAGGCCCAACTTCACCCTGCCCTCCCCCGTAAAATCAGGCATTTAGAGCTCGTCTAGCAGTATGTCTCTGTCCGGTACGCGCACTGTACGCCCCGAAAACGAAGCAATGCCATCTTCTTCCATACCCCTGATAATACGCGACAACGATTCGGGGCGGGTGCCGATCAGAGCCGCCAGGTCCTGACGAGCAAGTGGTATTTCAAATATGATTTCTCCGCCACCGTTGTTTCTTCCGTACCGGTTCATCAGAATGACAAGAAGATGACTGAACCGGGTACGAACGTTCAGTGTCACATTTTCGAAATATTTTTCTTCCGCCTCACCCATCGACTGGGCGGCGCGTTTGAGAAATCTGAGACCAAGGGCGGGGTTGCGGTTGATAAGGTAGTGGACGACGGAGCTTTCAATAAAACAGATAATGGAACTTTCCAGGGCTTCACCTATTCCCCGATGGGGTTCCTCCGCAAGACATGGACGATAACCGAGAGTTTCTCCCGGGAAAGCGAGGCGGACCAGGACTGAATCTCCATCAGGGGCGGTTTTCCGAACGCCGACCAGGCCGCTCTCGACACAGTAGACCCCCTGACACTGCTCGCCTTCGCTAAAAATAATCTCCTTTTGCAGATATTCCCTGCAAATTTTGACTTCGTTGAGGATGGAATATTCGTCTTCCGTCAGAATACTCCATTCCGATCGCCTTCTTTGTTGGCAATCAAAGCATGTTATTCGTTTGGCACCATTATTATACATATCAGCGCTGGCACTTTCTTAAATGCCCCCAACTTGGATTACGAATACGGGCGATCAGGATCGCGATAGCCCAACAAATAATCTGGGAGAGTCAAGCCTTGGACATGTTTGGCAGCAATCCCTCAATGGTAACAATAACTGTTTTCCCCAACCGACCGGGGCGTAGCTCATCCTTATTTGTCATGACAGGTCGTGCAAAGATCTTCTTTAAGGACAATTTCACCATGATTTTTCGAATAGGCTTTGTGGCAGGAAATACAGCCGACTTGCCCATTCGGCAGAATTATTTCTTCGGGCAGCGCAAAAGAGAGACGATATCCACTGTAGCGCGCCATTGTCAGATAGTGGGTTCCGATAGGATGGCTCGCCCCTCCGGTGGATATCAGCATAAAATTTCCCGACGCGGTTGTTCTCCCCGAAACGGCACCCTGATCCCGGTGACAGGTCAGGCATCGCAACGAATAATTATCCACTGTGCCGTGCGTCTCGTTTTCGGCGCTGATATGTCCTGAAGCCATTAGTGAGTCACCGGAGTCCGCCATGCCGGCAAAGAACGATTGTGAATGGCACGACAGGCAAAACCCTTTCCCCGACTCCTCGCCCTGAAGATCGGGCTTGCCGGATTTTTCAATATCGTGGCACGTGGTGCAGGTCATTATGCCCCGCCCACTCAAGGGAAATTCTGCGGGCAGGCTTCGTCCGGGAGCAAATCCGGTCGGATGACTGGCGATGGCGACGGCTGAATGGCATTTACCACACGTGGTTTCCTGATGATTTTTTTTACTGGTAAAGCCCTTATGCTGGGCGACGCCCCAGTTTGCCCTTCCTCCGGATTTTACCTTCCAGTCGAAATGGCATTTCACGCAACTTCTATAGTTATCAGGATCGACCGGGTTTCTGATATGAAATGACGCGTTGTCAGCCAATACGGGGACGGACATGCCAACCACCCCAAGCAAGATAATAACGATCCCGAAAAACGCCAAATTCCGAATTACCAACAGCAGTTTCATTGCGTGCCCTTTGCGCTTGACCACAAATTTTCTGTACCCTTACTGCACATTCCCGTATATGCGACGACCGGCCATACCACCCACGCGCCCGTCCTCCCAGACGATGAGAAACCCACCACTCTCGCGGCTGAAAGAAAGAGCAGGATACCTTCGGACGCCGCTCGCCAGAGAATCGGAGACGAGAAATTCGGTCGACATTGGGGCATCTGGATAGATGTATCTGCCGTAGATATCCATGTTCGCTGCCGTGCTGTCACGGCGAAGGTCGTACCAAACGACAAGAAAACGGCCCCGATTCGAGTCATAAGCTACAGATGCGGCTTCCTGGTAATCGACTGCGGCGACAATTGGGAATACCGGGCGATCGAGCTTGCCATCCTTGGCCCGAAGGAAAGCGCCATAGACGTCCAGGCCATGCTCGTCGGAATTGCCTCCGCTGGTCCAGGAAACCAAGAAGAGGTCGTCCTTGGGCGAATAACTGGCAGCATAAAGCGACGGTGGCAGGCATCCTTCTTTTTCATAGGCGATCTGGAAGCGTTGTCCTAGCGGCCCGGTTTCAGTATCGATCACGGCGCCGTAAATAGCCTCGCCCATTTTTTCAGGGGTTCGCCCCGTTTCGGATTCCCGCCAGACCACAAGAAACCGCTTCCTGACACTGTCGAAGGTCAAGGATGCTCCATCCTGCTTACCGCCTTCGCCGGCAGCCCGGAATTCAACACCGAGCAGTTTTCCGTTCGGACTAATGAAACGACCGTAAACTTTTTTAACCTTCTTTTCCCGGTCGTCGGACCAAACAATCAGGAAGCGCCGGTGAAAAGGATCAAACGCGACCGCCGGGAATTTTTGCGATACCCGGCGTTTTGCAGATATCACAAATTCTTCTCCATCAATGGTTCCATCCGAATTTACAAAACGGCCATAAATATCGGAATCGACGGAAACGGCCTTTCTCCAGTCCGTCCATACCACAAGGTACCGTCCGCTCGCCGGGTCGAAAGCAGCCGAACCAAACCCTTGCCCTTTCGGGAGCGAGGATATCGCGATATCGTTGCTGACCGACTGGCCCTTGCTGTCGACAATCCGCCCATACAAATCCAATCCATTTTTCAGCTTATTGCGGAAATCTGACCAGACTACAATGAAACGGTCGTGACTAGAATCATGGGCAGCAAAAGGGTTCGCCTGCAAATCAGCGTGCTGCGCCACGGAAAAATCGAAATTCGTTTTGGATGCGGCCTCGACGGGAGACGACAGAAACAGAAGAACGACAAAGGCAAGGGATTTCATGATCATTAATATTTCTTTGCCATATGGTTATAGCCATGACAGTTGAGCGTACAGGATCCGGAATAAACACCTCTATCGGTCCAACTCGGAGTGGAACTCATCATTGAACCCGTAATATTCGAGACCCCGCCGATATTCGTTAGGAAGTTGATCAGATGTGGATACGCTTGCGAGCCGTGCGGGTCATGGCAGTTGATGCAGCCCGATTTCTCGTCGATGAGATGCTCTTTGTGGAGAAAGCCGCTGGCATTGGCCAGTAGGGACGCTTCATCGTGGCACTTGAAGCAGACTTCGTATGACGCGGCGCTGTAGTTAATGTAGGAAGCAAAACCGTAATTTTGAGCTAGAATAGCACCGTACATCGATCCGTGCGGTCCGTTCGGACCGGTACCGCCGGCGGCGGCTGACGTGTCGCCGCTGTGGCAATCGGTGCAATAGATAAGGCTGGATGTCTTGTTGAGCGGAATGTCTGTGCGAAGACTCGGCACTTCCGCGTTATTCGACGGGTTGTTGTTTTCGATCGGATGGTAGGAGACAAGCCCGGGCGTCCCACTGTTCACTTTGTCACGAATATTGTAGACGCCGTCCAGACGGGTCATCTGCAAGCCGGTCGCGGTCGGACACCGGCCCGTCCCGCAAGCGCTTTTCCCGGGAAGCCCATGGCACTTGAAGCACAGTTCGTATTGGAACTGGACGTTGGTCGTCACGGCGCCGTTTATGTCTACGCCCTTGACGTTCTGAATGAGGGCGTTGGCGGCGGGCGCCACCGTATGGGGCGCTGCCATGTTGGCCGGGTTGAACGAAATCATCGGCGGTGCGGATTGGACGCTGTGAGGATTATGGCAGTCCGCACATTCGGCATGCTGCGCCATCGTAAGGGGATTTTCGAGCATTTCCGCATCGTGATCGGGGTTTGGCGTCACGTTGACGGGGTGCGAATAAAATTTAGCGGCGTCGGCCTGTATATCCGTTGATGCCACGGTGCCGTTATGACACAGGTAGCAGGTGTTTTCCTCCGCCCCCTTGATCAGGCGTGTCGGCGTCACCGCGTTGTGGGGGGTATGGCAGTTGAGGCAGGCGCCGGAGGCGACCGTCGTAAATCCGGCCCAACTCGCTTTACGTTCCGGCCATACTGCCGCCGGATTGCTTGGAGTCGCCGTCGAGGTCGCGTGCGACGACGACGCCCAAGACCAACCCGTGCCGAATTTGTCGTGACAGGTCAAACAGAGTTGGCCATCAAGCACAGTCTTGCGCAGGAACGGCGCCAGGGTTGCCTCATGCGGATCGTGGCATGTCGTGCACTGCACCTCGCCATTTTGCAGGGGCAGGTCGATGGTTCCCGGCTGATGAAGCTGAGTATCCTGTGCCGCCAAACCAGCATCGAAAACAAACGAGATCGGGTGATCGTCCCTCAAATCGTTCCCGAGGTTGCCGGTCGTCGCACCGGGATAATCTGAAATGCGCTGGACCATATCATTGCCGGCCGGCGGATTGAGCACGGCTCCCAACGCGACTGTACCGTCATGGCAGGCCAGGCAGAGACGTGATTTTCCGGTCGGTTGGCCGGGCAACGCGTTCAGGGTTGAACTTCCGTATTCGATGTAGGTCGTGCCAGGGTCCGCTCGGTTCCACAGCGGGGCGAGCGGAGAGGTGTTGTGCGGTGCATGACAGAACACGCAAACCCGCGTAACGGTCCCGCTTTTTATCGGGCCGGGCCCCGTGACAGACAGATTGTGCAGGGTGTTGACAACGTCATTCACCGCCCAGGCGGGCGCCGACCACAGGAGAATGAACGATAGAAAAAGTATTCCGCGCTTCATGATTTCGCACCAATAAATTCAAAAACCTGAATTCGTTCGTTATAAGAATCCGCAACGAATATTTTATCCTGCGCAATGAAGATTCCTGTTGGCAGCCAGAACTCACCGGCAAGGTTGCCTTGTTTGCCGAATGACAAAAGAAAGTGTCCTTTATCGTCAAAAATCTGAACGCCATCAAAAATGGCATCGACCACGTAGATATTTCCCGCACTGTCGGTGCTCACGCCTTTCGGTTGGGCGAAGTTTCCAGAGCCATCACCGACCTTGCCAAAGGAAAGAAGAAAGTCACCGTCGATATCGAAAGCCTGAACTCTGAAGTTCATCGTATCGTTCACATAAAGAATATTCCCGTGCACGGTCAGGTGCGACGGGTAATTGAAGGTTCCGTTCGCGCTGCCTCTGGAACCGAAGGACAGAAGCCGTGTGCCGTCGGCGTCAAACGCGACGATCTTGTGACCAAGGGTGTCGGCGACGAACAGTCGGTTCGAACCGGCGTGATAGGCGATGCCGGTTGGCCGCTGCAGACCCGTGATGGCGCCGCGGTAGCCGCCCTGTCGGTCAAGAATAAAGACCTTCCCAAGGGTGGAATCGGCCACGTAAATTCGGTCGGGACCAAATGCGACGCCAACGGGAGAAGCGAATGGCTCGTCGGCCACTTCGTCGATGGCCCGATATTTTTCATTCTTCATGTCAAAGAGATGCACGACCCTGAGGCCCGGGTCGGCGACGGCGACCAGGCCATCAGCCGCCGCAATGGCGTAGGGCCGAACCATCCGGCGATTTTCCTTGCCGGCGAAGAACTCCCCCAGCCGTTCGAAAAACGAAAGACGAAAGCCGAGGTCCCCGGGCCCACGAAACGCGTAGAGATATTTGATCCTGGGTTGTTGCGGCGGCGGCGGCCAAACCAGACTTTCCGCCGGAACGAGATAGCGGCCCTGCTCCTTCTCGCCAGGGGCGCAGGATGTGTTGAACAAGAGCAACAAAACAAACGATGCTTTGAACAAAATTAGCAATGACCTGCCCATCAGAACTTCCTCGAAAAGGTGAGCTTAAGTCGATCCTCGTCCGTGTTGGTGGTGGTTCCGAACCGATTGTCATGATTGTAGCGCAGGCTAACATCTATACGTCGAACGCGCCAGCGAAGCGAAAAACCCGTATCGACAAATTTATCGTTGATCCCACCGGAAGAAGCATCCAAATATGGATCGCTCCTGTTCATCCCCGCGTTCATGAAGGGCCTTATGAAAAGCCCTCTTGACGGTGTCCAGTTTCCGAAAACGTTGGCGGAATAGACCTCGGTAAGCCGCCCCCCGGAGACCACAAAATTCTGCCCGGTATTCGCGCTGAGCGAGAAATCCGATCGCAGGACGTAGGATAGGCCCTGGCTTAAATCAACGGTGTCCGTTTTTAAATCACCGGTGCTCGAATAGCCATAAGCCGCAGTTGCTTTCGCTTCGAGATCAGGCCATCGCCATCTCATATTGACTCCTGTCTTAGAGTCAAATTGGTCCCTCAGGAAGGTACCGTCCTCACCGGCAACCAGAGTGTATTTCGTGCCGGAAAACTGCTCGAAGACGGAAATCCAGCCAAAATCCAGGCCGACTCGAAAGTTGTATGGAATATTCGAGGACTTCATGGTTGGTGCCGATTGATATTGATAATCGATCAGTATTGTCTGGCCGACGACAATCAACCCGCCCCCGATGATCTGCAGTTCAATGTGTTGGTCCGATACCGATAGAACGTTGTAATCCAGCCCTTCGGTGTAGAAGGTCGTTCCGGCGAGATCGGTGACGATGATCGAACCCGCATCGATAAAACGTTGCCTTAACCGAACAATGCTGCTGACGGCAACTTCCTGGCTCTCGTCGTTAACGTATATAAGACCGCCGGACGATAGGCGTTCCGTGTAACCATAACCGATTCCGGCGGACGTGCTAAGGTTACCGTTCCACAAAATTCCCTTCTGGTAAATCATGCTCAACTGTCCCAGATAGTCATTTTCCTGGCTGATATCGACAGTTTCCCTGGTTCCGGTAAAGTTGATCTTGGTGGTCAGGTTTTTGTAAAGTCGGTGGGTGAATTCGGCCAATCCGTAGTGTGTGACTGTACTTGTTATCTGGCTTAACGTTGAGTACCGGTAGTTGTACGCGCTTTCCAGTTTGGAGCTGTGTTTCAGTTTGACGTATTCATCGATATTAAACCGGCGTCGGGGATTAAAACCGGTTCTGGTCTGGAACTCCGACCGGGAATTCAATTGGCTGCCCTTGCCCCAGCGAAACGTGTGACTCGCATTGGCCGAAGTCTCGGCATAGTCCCTGTCATCGGCGGAGGCCTTATCCGTGAACAGATCATAGTCCATCCCCAACTGCATTTTCGTGCTTTTTCCTTGTAGACTGAGGGTCCGCAAGATGTTGTCGGTATCGGAAACCCTGTTGCTGACTCCGGATGAGACCGACTGATTGCGAAGTTGTTCGGAATAGCGAAGCGACGTTGGGAAATAGGCGTTCCTGTAGTAAGCGCCGATGTCTCTGTTTCGATTGACGAACTCCGTGCGATTGCCCAGGTCGCCGCTGAGAGTTCCGGAATCACGCGAGGCAAAGCCGCTGACCGTTACCGGAATTACCGTGCCGTGAAGCAGGCTGAAGCTCGCATCGTAATCGGCGAAGGTCGCGGCGCGGCTTGTGGACGGGCCTTCCGCGGGACTGAGTTTTCCCTGCTCGAGAACGAAGTGCTGACCAAGTGAAAAGGTCGCGATGCCGGGGTCAAGTATGTAACCGTCCTGGCGCACTCGCAGTCCCTCCTGGAAATTCATATCCGTTGTCGCGGCACCGTCGGTGTTACGCTTGGAACCTTCAAATTCGGTTGTTAGCTCCCAGTCCCGCGGAGCCAAATGGAATTGTCTATTGAGGAAATCATCGGCACGTACATCGGTCGTCGGCCAGCAAAAAACGAGCGCCAAGACCAGAAAATCAATCGGGCCAAATTGTTTCATCTCCAGGCGCATGTGAATTGGTGCTCCTTGCATGCTGACAACGGACAATCAAGGGATCATTTCTCAGCGCGTTTCCAGTCCACAAAGAATTATATTTGTTCCGATAACACAGACGGATGATAGCCGCCCCGAATGGCTATTTCATTGATCAAGCGCAAGGTTTATTCGATTAGTCTCAGCCGAAAATCTGTGATTACTGCAAATGGCATTTTCTGCATGTTTTGAATTCAACCTTAAAGGCCAATTCGCCGTTGTGACATAGTCCGCACGCTTGCTCCCCGTGCATGACTTCGTTCTTCCCGGGGGAGTCCGCGGCTTCCTTGACCGCCTCTCCCGCCGGTTCGACGGCAGCCACAGGAACCGCCGGCGGCGCCGGCTGTTCCGTCGAGTCTGCTTTTGGTGCGGCTTCTTCTTGTACTGCCGCTTTTTCCCCGCTGGGCTTTTCCTGCGCCTTGGCGCCCTTGTCGGGTTCCTTGTAGGGGCCCCGGTCTTGCTTGAGGATTCCCCTCTGCATCTTAAACTTTACCATCTTGAAAGGCGCCGGGTGACAGGCATAACAGCGATAGCGGATCTCGTGAATCCAATGCGGAAATACCGCCGCCTTATAAGCCTCGCTGTTGCCGGTCCGTCTCACGGTGACGTCGCCGGGCGCCGACAATCCGACATCGGCGCCGAACATCAGGAACGCGCCGACCAGAAGCAAAACCCGATGCAATTTCATCGCTGGTCCCCTAATCTTTCGCGAGCAGATGGCAGCGATCACATGCCCTGAGCCAGAATGCGGTGCCGCCTTTCTTGGCGTGACAGGCTCCGCAGAATTTGCCCTTCTTGATTTGCCTTTTGGTCATTTTTTCACCACGAACCGGAAAAATCTTGGGATGGCAGCTTTCGCAGGCTATCCATTCCGTATGGGTGGAGTGGGGGAAATAAGCCTCATAGCCCGGATCACTTTCAGGCGCCGCAATAAAAAAATCATAGTTGGAGGTCTGGTGCGGAGGCGACACCCTGCCCGCCACCGTGCCGCGGGGCTTGATGATTCCCCGACGCACCGCTTCGGTCCAGTTCGGCCGCCCTTTACGACCCTCCCGGTCCAGGGGCAGATACTGTTTCGCCTGATCCCATGTCGGCGCCTGTTCGATTTCCGGTCGAACGTCATCCTTCGGCACCGTCACCAAAGCCGCCACGTCACCCTGTGAAGCACCCCCCTGATCCTTACTGGCGTTTGCCGCAGCCTCCGCTGCGCGCACGGCGTTCTCGGCGATTGCCTTGGCGCTCGCCTCGGCGACCGCCTTAGCCGCCAATTCTTCAGCTGTGGGAGGAGGAATATCAAAAAACAAGGATAGGGCCCGGTCGCTGCAGGAGGCCGTGGACAGGACGACAAAAAGGAGCGACAGGTACCTTAAAACCTGTCGCCCGCTTTTAGTCATTGTTCCAATCCCTTGTACCATACTCAACTATTACTTCGTATGGTCGTCTTTTCGCAAGTACTTACTTGGCATGGCAGCTTTTGCAGAGAGCGCTACCGACGGTCGTTACCCGCATGAATTTGCCGAGCGTGTTGTCATGGACATCATGGCAGCTGGCGCATTCTACCGTTTCGTTGCCAGCAGTCCCGAACAACTCCACACCACCGGCCGGGATGCTCGCAATCGGCACCAGTTCCGGATCGACGTAGGTAACGGACACCGGGTGATCGTTGCTCAGATCCGTTCCCAGATTTTTGCCGCCTGAAAGTTTTTTGGCGGGTGTGCCGCCGGCAGGGTCGAACGTCCCGCCGTAAGCGTCGGTGGCCACCGTGCCGTCATGACAAGACAGGCAAGCCTTGGAAACGCCGCTTGGCTGCGAGATGACGCCATCGATGGATGATGTCGGGCTGGCGTACACGGTATAGGTCGCGGTCGCCGTCGTAGCGTGGTTCCACAATGGAATCAATTGGTTTGCCGTCGCCTGAGCGTTATGCGGCGTGTGGCAAGTGACACATACCTGTCCGGCACCGCCACTCAAGTCATGTGCGGTACCCGTTATCGCTGCCGTTGCGGGCGTAACACTGTATCCGTACAACCCAAAAGACAACACCAGAGCGATCGTGTAATTAAATTTTCTCATGGCCCCAATCCTTCTGTACTGCATTGCTCATGTGGGCTGGCGGATTATTTTGACCTTGGAACGTAGTGCCATTTTTATCACGATATCGGCTGCTGCTATGTCCTTGTGGTTCCGGACTCCGCGCACTTGTTTCCGTTTATATTGAAATGCCCACCTCTATGTTGTGATGCTCAAATTCATCATGGCTAGATGCTACTCGATAGCAATTTCCCGGCCCATGATATGGATCAAGCTTTTGTGATTTTTTTTACTAAAATTTTATGTATATATCCGTAGCGGAATGACAAAAAGCGGCAGACCTTTCGGGGCCTGCCGCTTTTTACATCACCTGATCTCCGTCGAATAATCGTTTCCGGCCAAGGCCTCAGGACGATGGTTTTTTCTCCTCTTGCCCCGGTGGCACTTTCAGGTACTGGAAGACCTGTATGCGGGCGTTGAGTTGGTCGGCGACGTAGAGACGGTCGTTCGCCATGAAGACCCCGGCAGGAAGCTGGAACTCTCCAGGATGGACTCCCGCGACGCCGACGTAGAGCAATATATCGCCCTTCTGATTAAATATCTGAATGTTGTTGAACGCCGCATCGGCGACATAAATATTGCCGTCCGAATCGAGCGCTATACCCTTGGGCCGGGCGAACTCTCCGGGGGAGTCGCCATTGCGGCCGAACGTTTTGATCACCGTTCCGTCCGGTTTCATGATCTGAACCCGGTGATTCAGCGTATCGACGACGAAAAGTCTGCCCTTTGGACCCACCGTCAGATTCGACGGATAGTTGAACTGCCCTGGGTCCTGCCCTCTTTTCCCAATGGTGGTGAGCAACGTCCCCCGCATATCAAGAATGGCGATATGATGCTGTAACGTATCGATGACATAGACTCGCCCCCGCTTCTCATCAATGGCTATACCGGTTGGCCGCTCGAAAGCTCCCCCGGCGCTCCATGCATAAAGAAACTTGCCCGTGCGATCATAAATGACCACGCGCTTGTCCATCGTGTCGGTGACATACACCTTGCCGGTACTGTCGGAGGTCACGCCGATGGGCTTCCGGAGGCGACCCTTCCCCTGCCCCCCCCAAACCGAGACCGTCTTCTTTTTCAGGTCAAAGACCAACAGCCTGTCCAATTCGGTGTCGGTGACGAAGACTCGTCCTTCCTTGTCCGCGGTCACGCCCAAAGGCTTGGAGATCGCAGCGCCTTCGTTATCCTCACCCTTCTTGCTCTCGCCAAGAAGGATGTCCTTGAGCGAGGGACCGCTCTTTTTTGTCTTTGCCCCGCCGTTCAGCAGTTTTTGCGAACTCAGGCTGGTGACGTAGGAAATACGTGCCGGGTCGGGCGGGTCCGGCCAAACGAGATTTCCGGTATCGACGACTTCCGGGGGCGCTTCAACCGTGCTGACAGGCGCACAACCGGCGAACACGAAGGGTAGTAAAACAGAGCCTATCAGCAGCAGTCTGTATCCACCTGTTTTCGGATTGTTTGGCATTTTCAATTATGTCCTTTTTGTCGGTGGCCACGACTGCGTCATCGATGCCGGGATTATCGAGGAACTTCAGGCCGGATATAAGACCGCCACGGTCGGAGTGATCGGTCCGGAAAAATAGAAGCCTCGCAGAGTGATTAAAGGATCTGTGGTCGCCACGTCATACATCATAAAAAAATACTCGGGTTTCATGAACGGCGTGATTCCACACTGGATACTGCCATGACGGATGACGATCAACGCATGGAGGATTATTAATCAAGTTATTCTGATTCAACCTTGATATATATCAAATACACAGCGCCCAGACTGTAGGAATATGCATCCCGAGATGAGCGGTTTAACTATGGCGATGATTCCACGAGAGGCCGCTTTCACGTTCAATGCTGGACCAATTGTTTTCAATAACCAATGGGGACCATGGTTGACTTGCGTCGTTCACGATGAATTCTGTTCCCGTTGAACATAGAGACACGAGAAACCGGTCCCCTGTCAAAATGAAAGAGACCTGAGAGCGCTTGGAAAAAAGCAGACGAAGGCGCCGACTTACTCACAGAGCTATGATGACTTGGAAGGGAGTACTTGAGATGGACATGAAACCGGGCCTAAGTGCCGCACTCGCCGCCACGTATATTTTCGCATTTTCGTCGGTCGGTCCGGCTATGGCCGCGCCGCCTGCCGATTGGTCGAAAATACCGGCTAAAACCGTCAACATGTTTTATCCAGGCCTGTCCACCTATGAATGGCTGGTAAGCAAGGAACATAAAAAAGGGAACACCAAGGTTCCTGAGGGCGTGGCATGCGTCAAGTGTCATGAAGATGACGAAGAAGAGATTGGCGACGCCATTGTCGAAGGCGATCATCCGCTTGAACCCGACCCGGTCGAAGGCAAGCGGGGATTCTTCGAACTCGCCGTGCGGGCAGCCCATGACAACGATAATCTTTATCTCCAGTTCCAGTGGGATTCCAAGTCCGACGGCCCCGCCCGTGTCGCCATAATGCTGGACGATGGCAAGGTGCCTAATTTTGCCGGCCAAGGTTGTTGGCTGACCTGCCATGAAGGCATGAAAGGAACGGAAGAGGCCGCACTGGAAGAAGATGTCAAAGCCAACCCATTTCTTGGGGACGCCGGGTTGAAGAAAAAAGAAGTCCACAAGTACCTCGCCGCCTCGCGCACCGACGGCAAGAGCTGGGACAAGGTCAAATCCGCCGCCGATATCGCGGCGATCAAAAAGTCAGGCGAATTTCTCGACCTGATGTATTGGCGCATGAAAGATGGCAAACCGCAGGCCAAGGATTCCTACGTTCTTGAATATCGCCTGGATGACGCAAAAGCGTCGAAAGGCGATGCCGGAGCAAGCACCGGGTCACTAAAAGACGGCGTTTACACCGTGGTTGTTCAACGCAAGTTGAATACCGGACATGCCGTGGACGACAAGATCCTCAAGATCGGCGGCGTTTATAGCGTTGGCTTTGCCATTCACGACGGCAAGGAACAGGGCCGATTCCACTATACCAGTTTCCCGGAGCAGCTTGGCATCGGAACTGATGGAGATATCAGTGCGGTAGCCGTCCCCTAAAAAAAGGTCGCATTGCCCGGCCAGTTAATTTGCTGGCCGGGCAAGTTTTTATTTCCAGACATTTTAGAAGACACACGGGATTCCAGGACCAAGTGCTCCCCCACCCCTTGGCGATGTTGGGGACCTAGCGAAACAGGCATACCGTTCGTATGCAGAAGGTATGTTTTGTCGCAAGATCGCTGCCCATGTGCCGAGAACCCGTTTGCTTCCTTTTTGGGCTTTTTGTTTCATTTTCGAAATCATGGCAGATACAAAATGATGACCTAGATCAATGCAGAAGGAGACAATGTTCTCCATAATCCAATTAATCGGTTTTCTATAACCGTATCGATCCAAGTATGAAATACGTATTACGGTCGATTGACGAAGTACCGCAAATTAAAAAAGAATCCGTTGATGTGCTTACCTAAGTATAAAAAATTCTGATATTAGGCGAATTAAATTTCCGGCGGACCTGCCGGTCAACGCCAATATCGAGGCCGCCGTGCTTAAGTAGGTTTAAGTGAGTTTAAGTGAGTAAAGGGCAAATGAGGAGACGTCCGGCTATCTGCCCGCCGGAAATTTACATCTGCAGCATCTTCCTTTCCTTCAAAAAGGCCGCTGAATTATCCGGATATAAAGAGGTCTGTCGTGGAAATTTTTTTCAAACTCTTTGAATACCGCAAGGCCATCAACATCGCCCTTGCGGTTTTCGCGATTCTGGTTGTCGGCTGGATCATCGCCTATCAACCGGTAACGCGCAATCTGATCGCCCGGGACGCGCTTTGCAATTACTGCCACCTGCCTTGGGAATTCAATTCCGATGTCAGGCTGACGGCGACGCGGCCTCATCAAGCGGAGCCTGGACAAAAACAGTCTCAGGCGCGTTGCGTCGATTGCCACCTGCCCAAAGGCT